>Ga0272443_10001824_pt1 | contig 29154 bp, 39 predicted proteins | sample SSMAcet12_FD_193581 | JGI IMG/M metagenome (GOLD analysis project Ga0272443, IMG submission 193581) | Marine sediment archaeal communities from Little Sippewissett salt marsh, Falmouth, MA, United States - SSM-Acet-12 | ecosystem: Environmental > Aquatic > Marine > Wetlands > Sediment ... | reverse complement strand
GCAAAAGGCACGGCAATGAGAGAACATAAAGCCTTTCGTTTTATGCCTAGAGGTACAGAACTAATGCCACATAGAATTGAAGCAACATCTAATTTTGAGGGAACTTTTGTTCACGAGCTTGGTCACTTGATGCAATCAGATTTTGAAGATGAATGGAGAGAAAAATATCAATGGCAGTATTGTTCTGATAATAAGGATGAGTGGGAAGTTAGAGAGGCGCCCAATGGTGAGCGACGCTGGTTTAATAAAGAAACAGGAGAAATGTCTCCTCAATGTCAATATCCTTTACAACCTGACCAATGTGTAACAACTTATGGCAGGCAAAATATGGGGGAGGACATTTGTGAAAGTTTGGTAGCATATATTTACGACCCAGAAAAACTGCAAGAGGTAGCGCCTGATAAGCATGCAATTCTTCAAGGTCATGATGCGGGACAAGCCCAGCCAGAGGTGTCCTCAAAGAGAGTAGCTAAGGATGATATAGGGTTGCCAGAAATTAAGCCAGAAACAATCTTCTATTATGTAGAGGAACCTCAAGAAGAAACAACTGCATAAGCAGGGGTATTTCCCAATATTAAGGTTCGAACATTTTCTATTACCCTGAGCATGTTCTTATTTTGACTTCTAATCAATTCCTCTTGGGACCTTGGGAAACCTGAAGAATATATTTTTATGCTACAATTCCACTATAAAAATGAACATGAAGCAAAATAAATTTAACTATAAAATTTTATTATTATTTTTGGCTATAGTATTTATTGGTTTTTTGATTTTTATATCTTATCTATTGTATAGCTTTATTCAACAAAATGAGGAGCAAAAACTGTTAGATCTGAATCAGTCATGTGTTGCAAGTTCTGTTGAGGTGCGAGAATTTGCTGAAGATTTAGAGGAATCCATAAACCAAGGTTTTTCTGGTATGGAAGGTAATAAAAATATAACTGTGTATGTTAAAGATATTTTTTACACAAGAGAAGATAATACCTGCTATTTCACTTTAGAAATCTCATATAAAAAGGTCGTTGATGGAAAATTAGAAGAAGAATTTGTGTATTCTGTTTACAAAATGGGTACTACTAAACCAGTTTTCAATGGAACAGAAGTACAGTACAGAATAATTTATGGAGGTGATTAATTGGTATGAGAAAACCATGAGGCAAATTTTACCTATAGTAATTTTATATGGAGAAGAATCTTATTACAGGACATTATGTTGGATGGGAGAAATTTTAAGATAGTTGCTTATCCACCCCGTCCGAGTAAGGAGATGAATGGGGAGCACGTTTTTTCCCACAACTTAGGTTTTATTTTTTAAAGTGTTTTTAGAAAATGATATTTTAAAAGAGCAAGATTGAGTTTTAATAGATCTGATTTATAATTGGAGGATATGAAAAAGATAGCATTTTTTGATATTGATAAGACTATTTACAATGGTTATGTCATTTTTCCATTGGCTGAATATCAACTGAGAAAAAGTATAATTGACCAATCGTGTTTTGATGCTCTTAATAATGATCTAAAATTATATAAAACTGGAAAAGTTGATTATGAATCAACTATAGCGCATCTTCTTGATCATTGGGCTGTAGGCCTTAAAGGCCAAAATTATCAATATATTCTAGAAGAAACAAAAAATTTTTTTCATGATGAGGGGAATAAATTTTATAATTTTTTAGAGCCACTTCTGCAGGTTCTACGGCCAAAATATGATATTTTTTTTGTTACTGGCGAGACTAAATTTGTGGGAGAAGCAACCAATCTCAAATTTTTATCTAATGGATATATTTCTTCAAAATTAGAATTAGAAGATGAAATATTTAATGGGGAAGTTGGGCATTACTTGGCTAAAAGAGATGAAAAATATCAGGCAATTTTAAGTTTGTTAAAAGAATATGAGGTTGAGTCCTCATTGGCTTTTGGTGATTCAGAGGGAGATATTCAGATGCTTAGTGCTGTGGGGAATGCTATTTGTATTAATGCAACTGATGGTTTATCAAAATATGCAAGAAAAAATAATTGGCACATTACAACTCCAGATGAAGTGGTAGATTTAGTAGAAACATTAATAAAATGAGTGAAATGATTGAAAAGTGCGGTTATATTGACATTATGAGCCAAGTTATTGAAGGGCTTCTAACAACGGTGGCCTGTGTTCCTGGAGTACAAGCAATTGCTTTTTACGGTCATCCTCCGACTGATGGTAATGATTTAGATTTACTTATAGTTAGTGACGATCAAGCAAGGGATAATTTGAATGATAAATTACAAATTATAAGTGATCAGTTTAATTTAACTATTGATGCTTGGATTTTGTCACTTGATGTTTTAAAAAAGAGAATGAAAAGAATTGCTGGAATGAAGTCGGATAACCCCCCGATTTTATCAGATGTTTCAACTTGGACTAATTTTGCTTTTTTACCAATTCTAAATAAAGGATTAGTCACAGATACTATTAGAGAATGCTATGAACATCCAGAGACAGGAGGCCCAATTCCTCCATCAGATAATGAAAAAAGAGTATTTGTTCCAAGTAATTAGTATTTGAGAGGTAGAAAAATTTCTCAGAGACTTATTAGAGATAGTTCTCTATCCACCCCGTCCGAGTAAGGAGATGAATGGGGAGCTTGTTTTTTCATTAGTTCGATTATTATTTTAAACAAATGGATTAATTGGTATCTTTGTGTTAACCTAAAATAAATTTGTTTACAAATAAGAAAAAAGGAATATAAATGCCAAAATCATATGAATCTTTAAGATTCGAACCTTGTGTAGAGAACATGGCTAAAAGAGTTGAGCCTCTTCTGGAAAGAATAACAGAAGATGAATGGAGAATTATAGCTGGGTGGAATGATATAGTTCTTGTATTTAGCAATTTTATAGGTACAAAACCAGAACCTACAGGTTTTGCTATAGCTTACTATAGTAGCCCTAATCCAGTGATTACTCCTGATCAAATTATAAGAAAATTAGAGCAAGCAGTAGAAAAAATTGAGAAATTACGTTTTTCTCAAGCTTCAACGTCTTCAGTTTCAACTCAGAGGAAAATATTAAGGATGTTTTTCCCTGATGATGCGTCGGCTCTCGACAAAGATGAAATATTCAATGAAGCAGAGGATAAGAAAGTTGCATTCTTAGAGGCTCGGATTCAAGAATTATTAGACAAAGTAGAACAATTGCAAACCCAGATATTAGATTTAAGGGCGAAGCAAACTCAAAGAGAGGTTCCTCGCGATTCAATAGTAAAAGAAAAAATGATTGCTGATATTTTAAATAAAGTAGAGAGAAAAATTCATTTAGCTAGATATGAAGAAGATAAGCAAGAAAGAAGATATGCTACAGCTAGTTTACTACAGGCTTTTGAAGGAGTTATCCCAGTTGATGGTTGGTATATTGAATGGCGTGATAACCTAGGTTCAGATACATGTGAAAAAATTTTTCAAATGGTTTGCGAAGACCAAGGATTTACATTGGAAGAGGCCAAAAAAATAAAGGAAGAAATAGATTCCCACCGGTAAACCCGTGGTGTTCTGCTACTTCGCAGCATCCGCATAAAATAATTAGAATGTTTATTGAAATTAAGCACCCACTCTGTCCGAGTAAACTCATGAGTGGCGAGCAAGTTTTTTCATTAATCATCTTTGCAACTTTTTTCGCACCTATCTTATATTGACGTGAAGACTTTTTTTTTGCTATGATTCCCTCATTATGAAATTAATACTAGCATTAACTGTAGTTTGTTGTCGCTCCCTCGCAATCGGGAGGTGTTGTTGTTGATTTTTTAGCACATAGTTTTTATTTAACCTCCCTGAACCGGGAGGTTTTTTTATTTATTTAGTCTTTAAGGAATTAAAAATGAAATTAGTTAATTTAACACATATTATTGGCAATACGCCGTTAATTGATTTAAATTTAGGAGTAAAACATTTATCTGTCAAAGCTAAGTTAGAGACCCACAATCTAACCGGCAGCATAAAAGACAGAATGGCTTTGTTTATGCTTAATCACGCATGAGCATCAGGTGAAATTGATTCCCAGTCAATTATTTTGGAGGCAACCACTGGGAATACTGGAATTGCTTTTGCAGCCCTGGCTGCAATATATGGTTTAAAAGCGATTTTAGTCATGCCTGAAAATTCAAGCCAGGAAAGAGTTTTAATGATGAGAAAGTATGGAGCAGAAGTTGTTTTGACCCCTGAAAATCAAGGTCCTTTAGGGGCAATTCAAAAAAGAGATGAAATAGCCCAAAGAAATATCCATACTTGGATCCCTGGCCAGTTTACTTGACCGGTACCCCTTATATTAAGACATGATTCTGCGAAAATAGCAGTAACCAGAAAGGGATAAAAACATGTCTAGAAGAATACGAAAGGAAATTAAACAAGAGATTTTGGCTAAAGCTAAATCTGGGGAAAAAGTTAAAGATTTTATTAAGATAGTTTGGAATATAGAAATTAAAGACTAATTGTTTGGATACGTCCCCACAGAGTGAGTCATAGTAGTTTGGCTGGTTATTAAAGTCAAAAATTTTACAATTTATCTGAATTTTTTTGCTAGTTTGATTTTATCTTGATATTTATCATTCCTATAAGCTGATAATTATTGAGAATAAATGTTTCTCTAATGCAATCTATTTTTCTCCATGTTTACCGAAAACAACATACAAAAAAATTCGATAAAAAATTACAGTTATGATATACGGTATTAGTAAAATCAGTGAAAAGATGCCATAAAACAAATTTCCTTGCTCAAATTGGTACTTCCAGTATTTCTGATGAAAAACATTTATCGGCTCAAGTGTGTGGTAAGCTTCGTTATATAGTCTTGCAGTCTCGGGAATGGCTGATTTTGGTGAATAAGAATCACTCTCAATAGTTTCTGAATATGCTTTGAGCTCTTCACCCAACTTATCTCGGAAACTTTTGAAATTTTCAAAATTCGTATCAGAGTTAGTTTGAACGTAATCGTAGAATTTATCTTTATCAATGAGCTTTGTTGATCCACTGGGATAAGGGATGGATACAAAATTTATACCTTTTAATTTGAGAACAACTGATTTATTACCAAATACATAAATAACACCTACAAATATATAATATGCCATTAAAGCACAGATAGTTATCAAAGCTATATAGTAAAAAAAGAAACCAATAATTTTTGAAAATCTATGCCACCAGTTTTTTTCAAGATTTTTGTTATCTGGGAATAATGGCAAATTAAACAATAGTTTTTTGATTATCATTTGAAGAACATTTTAGCACAATTTCTATACCAAAACAGACTGCACTTTATCACTTAATAAGAGACACACTTCTTTTTTTATCAAAGGGTAGACTGATTGTCGGGCTGCCGAGAATGTGTTGGGATAGACTATAAGGATCAAAGATATAAGGGAATAATTTAGTTGAAAATTTAGCAGTTTTCAGCTTATAATCAGGTTATATATGATACTTATTTACATACAAAAAGGAGTTTCTTTTTATGAGGGATTATAAATATTTTATAGCGATACTTATAGTTGGTTTATTTTTAGGATTCTTTTACTATAAAGTTGAAACTCAGCGGATGTCCATTCTTGAAGAAAAAAATAATTTAGAGAATACAACAGAGTTAATTAAAGAGCAGAATAGAATAGATCAAGAAAAGCTAATTGATGAAAAGCAAGAAGAAGACGAATTAAAACTAAAAGAATGTTTGAGAAATGCTCATCAAAATTATGTGGATGAGGGTTTGGTATACTGTAAAGCAGCTGGTTTTACTGAAGAACAATTCGATAATTTAGAGTGTGAAATAGATCTAGAAGTTATTCAACGATTGGAAAAGAAGCAAAGAGAAGAACAAGAATTGTGTATTGATCTTTACAAGTAGTAAAAAAAAGAAGGCGGGGAGTAAGTTTAAAGCTTCCAAATATTCTTGAGGATCATGAAGAGAAAATGAGACACATTTTTGACAATCGAGAAGAGTTTTTTTTAATATTGGCTAGGATAATATCTTCAACAAGATTGAGAGAGGGCTATTTTTATGAGTATCCCCCAAAGTTGGATTGCTATGATGTCAATGGAATTTATAACTTTTGATACTCTATGCAATTTGTTAGAAGAGAGATACCAAGAAGCTAGAAGGATTCAAGCTCCCTTAACCCGAATTTTTTTAATACTGCTGATGTTTGGATTTAAAACCTAATTTTTCGGATAACATCCCACAAGGGGAGCCCTAAAGATCTTATCCGAACTAGTTTTCTGCCCAGAAAAGATATTAATTATGTTCATCATAGTATATGAGCTGGGTAGTATTCCAGATTGGATCACTGCTATTGTTGCCATTTTTGCTCTCTTAGGCGTTTGGGTTGCTTATCGTGATTACTTAGAAAAAACACGCCCTTATGTAGAAGTAGAGTTGGAAACAGTTATTGATGAAAAAAGCAAGAACTGGACTTTTCTAGCTAAGGTTTTGAACAAAGGTCAATATCCTGTTTACACAAAAATATCGAAGGCATTATTAACAGTTGGTGATGAAAAATACCCCACTCCAGCTGATAAAGAATTCACAATTTTTCCTGGTGAAGAGAAGGTTAAAATTCCAGTTGGTTCAATATATGAAAAGGGACGGAAAAATATTCGTGAAGCAAAATATACAAAAAATACTGTGGAGCTTGAGTTAGAAGTATTTTCTAGGAAAATTGGATACCAAAATTACAAGTACAAAACTTACTTAAAAGTTCAAATTCTTGTAGAAGAAGATAAGCCTGACTTCATACTAATTGAGAAAAAATTTACTTAAACAAGTATTCGGATAATGCCCCACAAGGGGAGCACGTTTCCCTCAAGATAAGATCCTATACAAGCAAGACTCAGACTCGACGCTCGAGCCTTTCAAACTTATGTTATAATTCTAGTTAGTTAAATACTAAATTACTAAAATTCTACTGAAAGGATTATATGAATAATACAGAGACGGATAAGATCTCGAAAGAATTAGCAGAAGGCACGGCAGATCTTACAGAAAGGGATTTAAAAAGCTCAGATCCTGTAGCTGTTAGGATAGCAGAAGAAAATATTGATTTTTGGAAAGAATCTGATGGGGAGTATGACACACCAACTGAAATACTTAAAATTTTAAGAGAGAGGGGAGTGATTGATTAAGAACAATGCTATTTTTACAGAGCAGTAACTCAAAGATTTGTCTTCGGTTATTTTAGACATGTAGTATTTAAACATAACTAGTTCGAACACAGTCCAGCACGGGGAACGTAAAAATTTTTGTAAAAATCCACAAAAATAGAACCCAATTGCACAAAATGTATTATAGGTTCTACGAGAACAAATGTAGGAGGCCTTATAAAGTCTTGGTAGTTTTGGTATAATTAACCACTATAAAAAAAGAAAATTTTATCTTATGAAAGAACAAGGCGATCAACCAACAGGTCAATTATTCACTCACGACAATTTACCAAAAGGAGTTAAAGTTAGATTTGCTGGAGATATTCCAGATCTAATTAGAGTTCAAGACTTTAACGGCATGTTGCAAGTAAGTGAATTTGATGGTGGAGGACAAATTATTATTGGACAAGATCAACAAGTTTCAGTAAGTAATTTAAGTGGTGTTATAGTTACCAGAGGCGATGAAGTATTAGCTGACATTTCAGATATTAAACAAAGCGGCGGAGCATCACAAACTGTTTATGCATCAACAGGATCAACAATAAAAGGAGTTAGGCAAATAAGATGATAATAAAAAAATATTTTAAGACAGTAAAACTTGTTTCACCCACTCCGTCCGAGTAAGCCGATGAATGGGGAGCACACTATATTTTTTCAAGCAAAAAAATGAACTTCCATGAAATTCAGTTTTTATTGTTAAATTTGATCAGATATAATAAATAGAGATAATCAATTATTTTTCTGCTAGAATACCCGCGGACTTTAGCCCTGGGATGAATCGCACCGAATACTGTGAGCGAAGCGAATCAGCTGGTTGATAAGATACTTGTATCTTATCTTCTGCAGGCAGATGCCCCGGACTTCAGTCCGCGGGAGTCGCCTCACTCACTCATATTAATATAATGTTTTATGAACAAATTAAAAACAAAGGAGCAGATGGAAAAGAGAAGTTTGAGGCTCAAGAATTTAGTCTTCCTCTGCTAAGTGAAGAAAATTTAATTATAATAATAAAAAAAAGTGATTATGGCAGAAGAAACTGAAAAAGGACCTAAACAGGTATTTTTATTGGGTGAAATTGGAATCAAGCGAGCTTTTGGTGAAATTGATAATGAATTTCCTCCAGATTTAAGAGAACACCCAACTCTTGGATCTCAGGAAGATTTTAGTCCCAATCAGTTTATGGCAGTATACTTAGTGAGACTTGAAGGCCAGAAATCGATGGGAGTTGTAGTTGCTAAGCATAAGGATGATCCGGATTTTATGGTGGGAGTTTGCGAAATTAATTTGGATTTCCAGAGAAGATTGGATAACCAGGAGAAATCTGATCGAGCATCTGAAGCTAAGGGTAACTTAATATTAGATGGAGCCATTGAAAAAGGGGTTCTTGCTAGATCGTCACTGGAATATCAAGCAGTTGGGAGATATTTGAAAGAAAAAGGCATGTCTCCAAAAAAATTAGCTCTTATGATGCAAAAAAAAGATCAGAGTGAGCTTATTGATCGTTTTGTAAACGATACCTCTGATCACTTCAGAGATCCTATTCATTATTGACACCAATGTTATGGAAGTTTTAGCTGATAATATAAAATTATTATTATATTAGTTGAGTATTCCATTTTTTTAAGTTGAGCGAATTTTAACCACTCTTTCCGAGTAAGCCGATGAATGGGGAGCGTAAATTTTCCCTCAAGATAAAAAGACTTTCCATTAACACATATTGACAGATAATATACACTAATGTATATTATCTGTTAATGACATTAACTGAACTACAAACCACTATCACCACTCCTTACTTCAGCACCAACCAGGCTCAGCGCTTGTTTGCAGAAGACAATCCTACCTATGTTAATACTCAGCTTCAACGAATGACACAGCGTGGTGATTTGTTAAGACTGAAGCGAGGTTGGTATCTATTTCCTCATCGTCAAGTTGATGATTTAGTATTAGCTGGAGTGTTGTATGAGCAATCTTATGTTAGCCTTGAAACGGCGCTCAATACCTATGGCATCTTGCCAGATATACCTGCTCAAATTAGCAGCGTCACTCCCGTTACATCAAAGCAGATTGAGACCCAGCGAGGAATTTTCGCCTATAGCAAAGTACAACAGGAACTTTTTTTTGGCTACTCGCAAGTGCAGGATCAACAAAGTCAGCTTTTTTATGATTTAGCAGATGTTGAAAAGGCAGTTCTTGATTTGATTTATTTGCGACAGGTTAAGTCTGTTGATGAGTACCGATTTGATTTATCAACTATAAATCAAGACCTTTTGCAAGAGTACAAGCAGTTTTTTCCGCAGTGGGTGCAACAAGTAGCTGAGGATCTTTTATGAATAACTTAGTAAGTAACTTTGATAAAGTTTTAGAGTTTGCTGCTCAGTACGACATGCCAGCTAACAAGCAGCGAGGAATTATTAGAGAGTATCTACAATCCAAGTTTATTAGTTGGCTTTACGGTTTGGGAAACTCCAGTAAACTGTCTTTTGTGGGAGGAACCAGCCTGAGGCTTTTGAGAGGAGTAGATAGGTTTTCTGAAGATCTGGATTTTGACAATCTGGGATTGAGTAAAGAAGAGATTAGGAGCCTCATGGAGGATATTGAGAAGAAGTTTGATAAAGAGAACATTGCAGTTGAGCTAGTAGTAACAGATAAGAATGAAAAATACTACTTTGAACTCAGATTTCCTTCTTTGCTGTACCAGCTGAAGATTAGTAGTAACCCTAAGGAGAAGTTAAAAATTAAGGTTGATTATGCTCAGTTTTGGCAAGCTCAAAAGACAGAGGTTGTGTTATTTAATCGATATGGTTTTCTGGAGCAGGTTGTGAGTAATCCGCTTAATCAACTTCTCGTGCAAAAGATGCGGGCGTATGTTGGGCGGACAAGAACTCAACCTCGCGATATATATGATGTGGTTTGGTTGTACGCACAGGGCGCTAGATGGGATGAGCAATTTGAACAAGTAAATGGGCTAGAGGGAGTGTTGGATCAGGCAGCTCAAAAGTTTGCTCGTGAAGGAATAACACCACAGATGAAGCGCAGACTAGCACCTTTTTTGTTTGAGCAACAAAGCTTGAGAAAACTTGATCATTTTGAAATGGTGATAGAAGAGTTAAGTAAGTGAGGATAAATAATTGACCACTTCTGAAGCATTTTTTGTTTTAAACTTAATAACCCATACTTTCCGAGTAAGCCGATGAATGGGGAGCGTAAAAATTTTTGTAAAAATCCACAAAAATAGAATCCCAATTGCGCAAAATGTATTATAGGTTCTACGCCCAATTGCGCAAAATGATTTGTCATACTAATTATTTTTCTGCGAGAATACCCGTTGACTTTAGTCCGGGGATGAATCGCACCGAATACTGTGAGTGAAGTGAATTAGCTGGTTGATAAGATACTTGTATCTTATTTTCTGCAGGCAGATGCCCCGGACTTTATTCTACGGGAGCTGCCTCACTTTAGTTAGTTTAGTTAGTAAGGTAGCTAGTAATACCTTGACAAATTTCATTAGTAGTGTTCTAATAAAATATACAAAAGTGTATATTTTAAATAAACAATAACTATTTTACTCAATTGAAATCTTTTACTATGGATAAATATCAAGCCTTACTCAGCCAAGATAAAAAGACTTTCCATGCCTCTGATTTAGCTTTATTGTGGGATATAGATAATCAGGATACACTCAACATGACCTTGAAGAGGTTTGTTGATCGGGGGGTGCTGAAACGAATCCATAAGGGTTTTTATGCTACTACTGATATTAGCGATATAGATTCGATTGATTTGGGCTTCTCTTACCTAAACACTTACTCCTATTTATCATTAGAGACTATTCTGGCTAGAGAGGGAATAATTTTTCAAGAGATTAAATATTTTACTTTTGTTAGCTCTAAAACAGCCAATTTTAAGATCAATAATTTGTCTTATAAATCACGGCAACTAAAAGCAGAATATTTGAACAACACGATTGGAGTTAAGAAAGTAGACCATCATTTTGAGGCCAATTTAACAAGAGCAGTGGCAGATATGCTTTATTATAACTCCAAGTATCACTTTGACCGTCCGCAGAAAATTGATTTTTCCCAAGTTAAAAAATATCAACAGGAGATTGGTTATGTTAGCTAGTGATCAGCGTCAAGCTCTTCATAAGTCGATATTACTCAGAGTTTTAATTAAGATTCTTGATAATAATTTTTTAGCTCAAAACTTAATTTTTAAAGGAGGCACTTGTGCCAGTATGTTAGGTTATTTGGACAGATTTAGTGTTAATTTAGACTTTAATCTAAAGGATGAGACAGTACGCTCACAAACTCGGCAGGAGCTTGAGGATATTTTTAATCAGTTAGACTTAGAAATTAAGGATCAGAGTCGCGAGACAATTCAGTATTTTTTAAGATATGAGGCTCCACCTAATTCTAGGAATACTCTTAAAATCGATGCAGTCGATGTCCCTTTTAAAAATGATCAGCATGAAAAAAAGTTGTTACCTGATATTAATCGGTTTGCTATTTGTCAGACTAAAGAGACAATGTTTGCTCATAAACTCGTGGCTTTGTATAACCGATACCAACGAAATGGATCGATTGCTGGTCGGGATTTGTATGACATCCATCATTATTTGCAATTAGGGTTTGAGATTAATACAGTAGTGATTGAAGAGCGTACTGGAGAAAAGATTAATGATTATTTGCAAATTGTGCTTAATTTTATTGAAAATCAGATTAATCAAACCATCATTGATCAAGATTTAAATTTTTTGCTTGATTATAAAAAGTTCAAAGCTATTCGCCAGACCTTGAAAACAGAGACAATAGCCTTAATTAAAGATAGGCTGGATTAATTATCAGATGAATGATCAGAATAAATTTTTGATTCAGCTTAGATTAATACAAATTTGTGAATTGATTTCACTATGAAAAACGCATTAATACTTCACGGCACTGATGGTGATGCAAAAGAAAATTGGTTTGATTGGCTAAGACAAGAGTTAGAGAAAAAATGTTGGAAAGTTTGGGTGCCTGATTTACCGCAAGCCAGTCATCCAAGTATTAAAAGATACAATAAATTTATTTTTCAAAATAAAAATTGGCAGTTTAATCAAGATTCTGTTTTAATTGGTCATTCTTCTGGAGCAGTAGCAATTCTTGGACTGTTACAAGCGCTACCAAAAAATGTCAAAGTTAACGCTTGTTATTTAATAGGTGCGTTTAAAAATAATTTAGATTGGGATGTGCTTGATGGTCTTTTTGAAGATTCATTTGATTTTGAATTAATCAGAGAGAAAGCTGACCGCTTTGTTTTTATTCATTCAGACAATGATCCGTATTGCCCCTTAGAACATGCCCAGTTTTTAGCTGAAAAGCTAGATGGGGATTTAATAGTTCAAAAAGGGCAAAAACATTTTAGTGTTAGCACTTTTGGGAGTAAGTATAAACAGTTCCCATTACTACAAAATAAAATTTTAATTGATCATTTTGCAGCAGCTGCTGCGAGTTTGCTTAAACAATGCCGACCTGGTGATCTTGAACATGCGCAAAGAGTTGCCAAATGGGTTGACCGACTGGCTCAAGCAAGATCAGATTGGCTTAGATTGATGAAAACAGCTTATGTGCATGACTTGGGTTGGTATAAGGTGGTTCCGAATAAAAAGTTGACAAAAAAACAGTTAAAGAAGTTAGAGCCTCAAGCTAATAAAAATAGTGAGCAAATTATTACTGATTTTTTAAAAAAACAAGAAGAAAAGAAAACAGAAATTAGAGAAATTTTAAGATTAGTTGAGGCTGCTGATAAGCACGCTTCTAGCACAGATGACGAAGCTATTATTGTAGACGCTGATAACTTGAGCAAATTAAACATTGACCACGTCAAAGATAAGTATAAAAAGCAAGACTGGTCAAAAATGTTAAATTTATGGAAAGACACTTTCGCTGATCGGATCAAAACTGATTTGGGTAAAAAGCTTTATCCTGAGTTAATGAAAGAATTAGAAAGAGATGTTAATGAATGAATTTCAACTCCCGAATCCAGTTGCTGAGTATACTTTAACGAATATTAATCATTATGATCAACTTAATGCATCTTCTCTTCAAGAGAGTGATGAAGCATTTGTAAAGGCATTAAAAAAAGTTTTAGACAAAAGTGAACTTGATTCTACAGTTCAAAGGAGGCAAGGGAAAAGGTTATTGGTAGATTGTTTGGAAAATGGAAATGGAGTCGTTCTTAAAAGATTATGGATGCCTAGGAATCCTGCTGATGGTGATCTGGCTAGGGCTGAAAGCTTGTTTGAAAAATTTCAAGCAGAGCACCAAATAGTTCAACAATACTTTGGATTTGAACATACACCAGTAACAGAATTTGTAAGAGTGGAAAAAACATTTGATGGAGGAAATGGTGTTGGAGAATTTGTAATGGTGCAAGAGGAGATAGTGGGGAATGGTAAAAACTATTATTTTTCTTGTGAAGGGCCTTTAACAATATCTGATAAATTGAAAGAAAGTTTCAGAAGTTATATCCGGCGATATAGGAGAATGATGAGGGAGTCAGGAAAAATTACTGAAGGAGAATTTATGGTAGATACGGTCAATGAGAGAGTGGTAGTTATCGACTCCAATGATTTGATAAGATGTAAAGATTATGTTGAAGGGAATAAACTTCTTTCTAAGCTAGGATCGGGTGATTCAACTGGATTGTCTCAACAAGATCTATTAGATCTTTTAATTGCGAAAATTGAGCCATTGCAAGTATTACAGAGTATGCTCGATGATGAAATAAAAAGACTGTTTTTATCAAGGGATTTTGATTTATTCAATCGAGCTAGGGAGTGGGTTATTGTTAATTTTGGAGAAGATGAGGCTTCTGCATTTGATAGGTTATATTATGCTTTATCTCAGTTCCCTCCTTTTGGGGATAATTTACATATTCAGACTCTAATCGAGAAGTTCGGTATTGAAATTGATGAAGTATAGCTATCTTTAGGGGCAAGCTTTAAAAAAAATGCTTGAGGAGATGAAATGAATTGTCTGAATTAGAGTTGTTGTGAAATAAGAAATAGATTAATTAGTGATAGATTCTCACTTCGATACCTCCTTTTTCGAAGAAAAAGGAGCAGTAGCGAAGAGAGCAGAGCTATTTCACAACAACTCTATTGATTTATGTACTAGAGACCATTTTTTATTCATTGAGTAATTTTTGTTACCCCGCAAAGAAATACACATTAAGTTAGTAACTAATGCTAAAATACACCTATGACTTCTCAAGAAATTAAACTTATTGCTCATGGTGGCTTTTCAACGAAGTTTGAAGAAAATACTTTGGTAAGTTATCTTGCAGCTGCTGAGTTTCAACCTTATGCCATTGAAATGGACGTGATCCAGCATCCACAAACAGGAGAATTAATTTGTTTTCATCCGAGTGGAGTAAGTTCAGCAAGTGGCACTTATTCGCCAGAAGCAATAAGAGAACAGTTAAAACAAAATGAGCAGCCGCCAAAGCTTGCTGATGTTGTAAGACAAATTCCTGGAAAATCAAAATTTCTCATTGATTTTAAGCAGCCTGCAGAAGATGTATTTAGGAAATTGCTTGAAGATACAGAAATTGATTTATCCAGAATTATTATTGGTGTAAGAAATATTGAATTTTTTAAATTTATTAAAGAAATAAACCCTGATGTTGAGTTATTGGCATTATTTAGTAATCCTGATGATTATAAAGTTTTTGCACAAGAAGGTGGTAAATTTTTTAGATTATGGGAAAAAGATTTAGAGCATAACCGAATTCAAGCAATTCAAGCTTTAGGTTTAGAAGTTTGGGTCACTCCAGGGCAAAAAGCTACTGAAACTCAGAAGAGAACTGCTGGTGAAGTTGATGAGGATAAGCTTGATTGGTTAATGGGGTTAATGGTAAACGCAGTTTTGGTTAATGATATTGAGTTTGCTGTGGAATATTTAGAAAGTTTTTTACCCACTTAGTTTGTTTAACCCACCCCGTTCGAGTAAGGAGATGAATGAGGAGTTAAATTTGTCTTAATTTAAACAACTCTAATAGATAAATAAGTTAATCAGAGCAAAAGATAGCAGTTGGTGGATTAACAATTTCTTTAATAAATTCACCGCTATTGCCGTCATACCACAGTTCTACCCATTTATTGTCTTGTGACCATTTTATTTTTAGAATTGGTTGCTTGTTACTGTATTCCCAAGAAAAGCTTTTATTATGTTTGAATTTACAGTTGTAAGGACCCTTACAAGTACAACCGAAACGTTCTAGCATATAGTCCTGACTTTTTGATATCAGAAAACTGTGATAAGGAATCTTAGATAAGACGTTATATTTAATAACCCTAATGGCCTTCATGTCTTTTTCAAACATTGACTTATGGTTTCCAGGTAGATTTGCTTCATAGCCGATAACTTCAATGATTAACCCATCATCAGAATCGTTTATATCTCCCAGCAGTTCTACAGCTTCTTTGAGATTTGGACCATAAAACCTATATTTAGGTCCACAACCTTCAGGAAATGCGCAATTTGTGGCTACTTTTAGCATACCTATGGTTTTTTTTGGACCTGCAATTGATGAAGGAATAAATCCTGTATAGTAGGCAAGCCCAAAGATGGGAAAAAATAATAATAGAAGAAGAAATATTATTAAAATTTTTATTTTCACTAGTTATGATTCTATATTATTCTTGAATGTGTCTCAAATTTTTAATTGTGATTAAACCCCGTCAGCTTGCTGCGGGGAATAAATTTAGTAATAAGTCTTAAGGTTTCCCCTCAGAAATGAGGAAATTAAAAATACATTATCAACTATTCGTTGACGATTTTATTTTAGCCATTCTTAAATATTGAATTGTTGATTTTCATGAGTCATAATTGATTTATGCAAGATTTTACAAAAAAATTTAAGATCAATAAAACATGAGTATGAAAATCATTGCAATAACTGGCCCTGCTGGTTCTGGAAAAAGCACTTTGGGTGAAAAATTGGCCAAGGAGTTATCTCATTGTGTGAACATTGATGCAGATCATATTAAGCATATGATTGTAGATGGATTTCATAAGGATGATAGCCTCCCAGGTGGTTGGAAGTTTACTCAGTGGGAACTTGTGGGTCAGAGTATTTCTTTGTTAGCAAAAAATTTCATGAAGCTTGGCTACAATGTTATTATCAACGGTTATATTGCTGAATCAGCTTGGGAAATTATTGATAAAAATATAAAGTTTACTCATAAGTTTTTGTTACTGCCAGATCTTGATACTGTTAAAGATAGAGATGGAAAACGTTTAGGTGATTTGCCTATGGGAGACGAGGTGGTTGCACTTCACCATCGGTATTTTTCTCAATCAGATTTTTATAAAGACTTTATTCTTATTGATTCTTCAAGCGAAAATGAGGAAGCTACATGTCAACGACTGTTAAGTCAAGTTTGTAATACGAAGGATATAACTAATTTGCTTGTACTTAAGGATAAAAAAATAAATCGTGTTTGGCGGGGGTATGCTGGCGTCATTTTTTTAGAATTGGGGAAACTCACTCGAAAGTTAATTAATCATTCAAAGGGAGATTATTATTCAGAAAAGGGTGAATTTACGATAATGATCGAGGGAGATTGGTTATTAGAAAAAGAAGGTAAAGAAATAGTTAATGTAACTAAGTCTTCTTATCAAAAAATAGATGAAACTATTAGTAAGTTAGTCAGCTTGGATTTGAAGTCTGTTAAACTCGATGAGTCAAGTAATAGTTTTGACTTCACAATAGGATCGAAATATCATCTTAGGATGAGCGCTATAGAAGATCAGGAACTTACAGTATTTAAAAAAGAAAAAATAATATTTGAGTTTGGAGAGGCAATGAATTGCCTGTGATAAAATGCAGCTATTAATACTACTACTAAAACAATGCAAATAACCAAAAAATCAGAAGCCATTAATGTAAAACGTGATGATGGCACTGATGTCACCTACTACATTTTCAAAGAATATGAGGTTCATTATGGTGAAATCGCACCTGGTGTTACTCAACTTTGGCATCATCATTCGATAATTAACGAAACTTTGTATGTGATTGAGGGAAAAGTAAAATTTCATTATTTAGAAGGCGGTAATAAGGTAGAAAAAATAATAAAGCCTGGTAATGTTGTTCAGGTTGAAGATACCCCTCACACTTTTTCTAATCCTTTTAATAAGGTTTGCAAAATGGTGGCTTTTCGATTTGTGCCTCAAGGAGTTGACCAAAGAGAGGTTATCAAAACTGATAAAGTTTTGCATCCTGAGTTGGAATGATTTTTTTTATTATTTTTTAGCCGCTTTGTTAGGATAAACCGATAAATAGAAAATTGGGCATAGTAATTGTACGTTTAGATTTTAGCTTTTTTTACTTCAATTATCACATCTATGACTCATAAAAAAAGTTCAATTGTGCTGGTTTTTAATCACCAAGGTGAGCTGGCGCTGCAAAAAAGGGGCATGAAAGACAAAAGTTATCCTCTGCATTGGGATTTTTCAGCAGCCGGAGGCATTGAGCCAGGAGAAAATCCTTTATCAGCAGCTTTAAGAGAGTTGAGAGAAGAGTTGGGTATTGAAACAGACGTGAAATTTGTAACAGAAAAATTGTTTCAAGATGAGGAAAATTCAGACTATCTTTATATTTATAAAGCGCTTTATGATGGAGAGTTTTTGCCAGACGAATTGGAAGTTGAGAAAGTGAAATTTTTCAAGCTAGAAGAGATTAAACAGATGATTAATTCAGGTGAAAAGTTTCATCCTGAGTTTATTTTTTTGTGGGGACAGGGGCTGATTAAAAAAAACAATTTGTTTTTTTGAATTTTTTATTCACCCTGTCTGAGTAAATCGATGAATGGGGGCTTGTTTGTCTATAAGTAACTTTTTATCTTTTTGCAAGAATCCCTGCGGACTTCAGTCCGCGAGAGTCGCCTCACTTTGAATTTTTATGTTACGATGTTAATAATGAAAAAAGTAAATTTTTTTTTGCTTCTTCTTTTTATTTTTTTTGCTTTCCCTTATCAAATTGTTGCTGCTAATCAGGTTATAGTTAATAATCAAGCTCAGAAACAAATAGATCAGTCTATTCCTGGATCTAGGTTTGAAACAGGATCAGTGACGCCGATGTATGGCACAAAAGGAGAATATACTTTCCAAACTTTTTTTATTGATTCAGCTAATCGTCAGCCTGAATATGTGAAAATATATCTTCAAAGGGGTGGAGCTGAGGAAGATTTTGAAAGCTACTTCATGCAAAAAGGAGTTACTTCTAATAAAGGGACTGAATACATTTTCAAAAAAAATTTACCAGACAAGGAAGGTATTTACCAGTTTTATTTTGAGGCCAAGATAGACAACAAGCTTATTCATGGTCCGTCTTATGGTGGTGAACATTGTAAGCCTGGTGGTTGTGGTGAGTGCTGTGGCGTATGGGGAGGACCAAAAATATTAGCTGCTAAATTAATTGAAGAAAACAAAATACTTTTATTTGAAAAAGAAAAAAATAAACCCCTTTTAACTTATGATGTTGGTAAAAATTGGGTCACATCAGTTGATATATCTTCTGATGAAAAATATTTTGCTGCTGCAGATAATGAACAGAATTTATATGTTTTTGATGTAGAGCAGAAAAAATTAGTTTGGCAATATCAGGCAGAAAGAATAATCGATGATGGAAATTTAGGCATGGATAAAGGTTTGATTGCTTTTTCCAATAATGGTTTTCTTGCTGCTAGCCTTCAAGGTACTGTTTATTTGTTTGATATTAAGAATAACCAACCGATTTGGTCATCCCCAACGGGGATGGTGCTTAATGGCTTGGCTATATCTGATGATGCAGAATATATTGCGGCGGCGGGTAGAGATACTAATGTTTATTTTTGGGGTAAGGGTAGCTCAACGCCAATTTGGAAATATAAAATTGAAGCTAAGGGTGGCATGATGGGAGGCAGTGTTATTAAAACTTTGAAAATGACTCCTGATGGTGAATATTTTGTTGTTGGTACGAGCTGCCCTGATCGTAGCATTCATGTTTTTTCTCCTCAGAGTTCTAATCCTATTTTTCAGGCTAAAGTTGGTACAAATTTTCCAGTTGAATCTGTGAGTATCTCTGCTGATGGGCAGTCAATTTTAGCTGGTGGAGGTGGTTCAGGTGAAGAGCCTTATACTGCTGTTTTATATCAGCTTAAACAACAACAGTCGGTCTGGGATTTTGATCAAAGTTTAAATCCTGTTAATGAAGTAGCTATCTCTTCTGATGGCGAGTTTTGTGCAATTGGGAGCATTATAGAAGGGATTTATTTTAATAACTGCACAGATAAAGATCCTGTTTGGCAGATTAGGAATACTGGTTATATTGGCAATCTTTCTTTTTCAGATGATGGCCAATATCTTGCTGCTGGTACAGGCACCAACCATGTTTTGTTGGTATCGACAAAAGAAGAGAAAATTATTAATGATTGGAAAACAACTGCTAAAGCTGAAACTTCGAAAATTTCTTCTTCAGGAAGATTTGTAGCTGCAGGCACGGGACTTCACCGATTTTTCATTATAAGTGTTGAAGGAGAAGATACATCAGGGGCGGACGGGAGAGAGCTTCTAGAAAAAGAAATAGAATTTGTTAAGAGCAACTCATTTTTTTCAGGAAAAAATACTTTAAAAAATTCTGAGTCAGGATTTCTGCTAAAAGTTAAAAATTGGGTGATTAATTTATTTAACTCATTATTTTTTTCTAAAAAAGAAGAGCTAAAAATAAGGATAGATACTTGTGGTAATGGTATGTGCGAACCGGCTTTAAATGAAACAAAAATCAATTATCACTAAAAATTTGCTGTTGTTTTGTTTTATGTTAAATTTGTTAAAAAAGATGGAATGATTGGTCCCAAGGCATAATTTTTATGTTATATTAAAGGAAAATGTCTTAAATAGGCAGGCTTTTATAGTCGGTAAGTGTATGTAAGATTTAAAATAATTTAATAAATAAATCAAAAGGATTTAAATTATGAATCTAAATAAGAATTTAATTGTAGTTTTGGGTTTAGCCCTGCTCGTTGGTGGCTTTTTTTTCTTACGTCAAGGTGATTTAAAAAATAATAGCAATGGAGAAAGTCTTAAAAAAACATCCATAGATTCAAAAGAAACAGTTAAGTTGTCCACTGCTAGGGAAGCTTGGGAAAAAATTAAGCCAAAAGCAGATGAATGGAGTAGTAATTATAAGATTGCTCGCATAAGTGATATAGATACGCCCAGCTATCAGCGAATAGACGGAGTTTCTTTAGGTTGGAAATTTTATTTAGAAGAATGTCAAGAGTATTTTACTGGCACGAGGTCAGATTTGTGTAAAAAAGGTAAAACTCGTAATTTTTATTACCAAGCAGATGACCTTGTTGGTCGAAATGCTGGCGTTAGTGCCGATGAAGAAAGCCCTATAACAAGCGGTAGAAAAATGTTTTTAGCGCAGGATTGGCAGATTGATTCAGATAAAGCTCAGGATTTAGCAAGAGAAGTGGTCGGTCGCGAAAGGAACGAAAACGAAGAGTTCAGGATGGAGGCAGTTGTTATTGAAGGCGAGCCTTATTGGAAAGTAATTCGTCAGTGTTGGACACGTGGCAATCGTGATCAATGTGATAGCTCAGGTGGCTATTCGGCTTATATTGATATCAAGACTGGTCAAGCTGTTAGCGAAAAGCCTTAATTAATATTGTTGGTTTTTGATTTTTTGTTACTATTTGTATTTACAAAAGCAAAAATTTTGGCTTTTTGTCAATGTCTGAGTAAGATGCTGGAGAAGAAATTAGTTTCTACTTACTTAAACCTTCCTTAAGACAAACAGTATGGTTTTTACTTGAGATTAATAATTTCCCCAAACAGTTATTAGTTTAGAGTTTTTTTCAATAAAAGTAACTGTCCAATCTGCATTTTTGAATTTCCAATATCCAAAAAAATTTTCTTTTTCTATAATAGCTGTTTGATTACTTGCTAAAACTCTGAGTCTGGCATCTTGTTTTACCCCTAAATTTTTTGTTGTTGCACAATCTACTATTTGAGTATTATTCCCTTGGGTGTAGGCAAAGACGCCCCCATTTTGAGGGTTAAAATTTAAGTCTAAAACAGCATCTATTATACCTAATAAATTTTGTTTTTTTGTTTCAACATTGTAAATAAAAGTAGAATCTTGATTAGAATAGAGTAAGTATGAATTGCCCAGCCAGACAATACTTTCTACAGAGTCAATTTTACCGATTTCTTTTTTGGAATTAATAGCAAAAATTGTTAATGTTTTGTTGTGAAGTAAATAAACATAAGTTCCTTTTGGAGAAACTGCCAATTTCACATCATCAAGATTTATAGGAGCAACTTTAAATTCTGATAAAATAGATTCTTCATTGTTGGTAATATTTAAGTATTTTAAAAATCCTATGTTTTCATTAACAAGAAAAACAATAAATTCTTTTTTATTAATTGGAGAGATGTTAATAAAAGAAAAATGTTGAGCTTGTTCGTAAATGATAGAGTTATCTGGTGCGTTCATGCCATTCAACTTAAATAAGCCAATTTGCCATAAATTATTTTGATTATTAACATAGCTGAATTCGTTTTGACCAACAAAATCCATATCGGCTAATGTTCCAGAAGATTTCACTGGAGAAGCAATTCCGATAGATGGTTCTTCAGGAGCGTTGCGGTAGTTGAAACTTTTCCCAGGAGTTTCCCAGATGACTAAGTTTGAGTCAATTTTGGTCCATTCGGGATAATCATTAATCGCTATTTTGCATGCAGTTTGTAGCGAGTTATCAGCTTCTAGATTTTCTAAAACCTCATTTTTTTGAGGTTTCTCAAATTTAAAAAGTAGATAAACAATGCTTATTAGTAATGTAATAATAATTAATATCAAAACTGCTGGTTTTTTTAATCGTTGAAAAATGCTCATATATCAAATATAACATAGATAAATTTTTTAGCAAAATAAAGTTAGCTAGTTGGGACAAACAGTGGAGCTAATGACGAAGCAATAAAAGAGCTCTTTAAATTAATGAATGGCTCCGTTTTAACAGCTCAACAATGGATCAATTTTTTTAAGCAAAGTATAAGAAAATATTAATTCTGATTATACCCCGCTGCTTGCTGCGGGGAACAAATCAGAATGGGGGTAATAGGGGGATAACCCCCTAGTGTGAATAGGAGTTTAATACCCCTATTCACAGGGGAGCAGGCTTTGTCTTCTTTAGGAGACAAAACGCTGAGGGGCTTGCCCCTCAGAAATGAACTCTTATTAGATAAATAAAAATTTGTGAATTAATTGATATACTGAATTTATGCATGAAAAACAAAAAATAGACTCTTTAGCTTCGATTCTGAATAAAATTAAAGAATTATTAACACACCAAGAACGAGTGGTGGTGGCTTTGGATGGACGAAGTGGAGTGGGTAAATCTACTATTGTGCAGAAATTGGCGAATAAAATTCAGGCAGTGGTGATAAACTGCGATGATTTTTATGCTGGTCCTCCCGATGGAGATGAAAAAAATTGGCTAAATAAGACTGCTCAAGAAAAAGTTAATCAGGTTTTTGCTTGGCAGAGAATGAAAAATCAGGCGATTGAACCACTTATAGCCGGGGAAATGGTTGAATACTATCCTTTTAATTTTCAGACAGGAATAGGTCTATCTGACAAAAAAAATTATTTAAAACCTGCTCCTGTAATTATTCTTGATGGAGTTTACACTGCAGAAAAATTAAAAGATTTGATTGATATTTCTGTTTCAGTGGTTTTCCCAGACAAGAAACGAAGAGAAAGGTTGATAAAAAGAGAAGGACAGGAATTCATGTTAGACTGGCATGCTAAATGGGACGAAGCTGAAGATTATTATTTTAATCGCGTGCGATCTAGTCCCGGTTTTGATTTTGTTATTGAAGGAGAAATTATTAGTTAATTATAAAAAATATGTCAATTAGAAAAACTATCCAAATAGGAAACCCATTACTTAAAGCTAAAAATCAGCAGATTACTGATTTTACTGATGAAAAATTAGAAATTTTAATCAATGACCTTGTTGATACTATGACTCAGAATGGGCTAATAGGTATCGCAGCTCCGCAGATTGGGGAGAACTATCAGGTTTTTGTCACTGAAGTCAGAGAGACGGAATTCAGACCTAAGGATCAAGCAGATCAATTAAGAGTTTTTATAAATCCTAAAATCGTATCCCGATCGGAACAAAAGGTTGAAATTTATGAAGGCTGCGGTAGCGTGCTTAATGCTCAGTTGTTTGGCCCGGTTGAAAGGCCACAAGTTATTACAATAGAAGCTTTTGATCGCCAAGGCAAAAAATTTAGATTTCAAGCTGACGGTATTCTAGGTCGAGTCATTCAGCACGAGTATGATCATATGAGTGGAATAGAGTTTTTAGAAAAGATTTCAGATTATAAAAAAATGATGACAAAAAAGCATTATATTGAACAGATTAAAGATGACCCAGTGCATAAAAAAGCTTGTGAGATTAAGGTGAAGGAGGATGCGTGGATTGAATAAACAGAGTTGTAATTACTAGTTTAAGAGCATACTAAATTTTTACTTTGAGCTTGTATAATCTCCCTATGCCCCAAAATATGTTCAAAAAAAATAATTTTATCTGGCTGATTCTTAAATTTTTGCTAATCATAATTTTTATTAATATTTTAAGTAAATTTTTTGGGGTAAATTCTGTTCTAGCTCGTAAAGCACTTGATCTAGTTTTTTATAACACCCCGATTTTTTTATTGCTCTGGCACTCTATATCTTTTTTGTCGCCAAAACGGGCTTTGTTTTTTATTACTTTAGCTGCTTTAGCTGGTTGGCTGCTAGAAGTTTATGGCTTAAGAGGCGGAACTTTTTTTGGTGGCCATTATGTCTATCACATGGGCGGTGTGAGCATTTTTGATGTGCCTTTGTTAGTGGTTTGTTATTGGGCTGTTTTTATTTATACGGGTTATTGCATAACTAATTCTTTTCTTTATTGGCTGAATAAAAATAAACCTCAAAAAAAGAAAAAAACTAAGAAAAATTTAAAAAATTTTTGGCAGGTGCCATTATTAGTTTTGCTTGATGGTTGGATTGTAGTAGCAATTGATTTATTTATGGATCCGTTGCAGGTTGAATCTGGGAGTTGGAGTTGGCCGGCCGGCGGTCCTTATTTTGGAGTGCCTGTGGGTAATTTTACTGGTTGGTTTTTAGTCGTGGTTTTAGTGACAGGGATTTTTAGAATATTTGAATATTTTTTTCCCAAAAAAGTCAGTGAAGATGATCGATCGTTTTTTATCATCCCTGTGCTAGGTTATGGTGCTTTGGCAATTTCTTTTGCCATTGATGCACTTAAGTATGAGATGGTGCCTTTGGCAATAATCGGGAGTTTATTTATGCAATCGATTGTGGGGTTGAATGTGATTCTTTTTTGGCGGTGGAGAGCTAAAAGACCAGTGAAGAAGTAAATAAAGTTATTTTTTCTTATAAGATTAATCATCAGTTCCTAGCTTTTAAAAATTTTTATGACATAATTATTTTTATGTTTACTATAGTTGGGGCTTTTTTCACCGTAGTAGGTATTCTTCTGATTTTATCAAATTTATTTGTTTTAAAGGATTATCCCAAAAGACAAGTAAGATTAATTGATTTTATAGAAGGTACTAGTAAAACTAGTGATTATCATACTATTCGAGTTTATCAATTAAAGGTTGAATATTTTGATGAACGTGGAGTGCGTCATGAGATTGTTGGCACCGAAAGAAGTAATTGTTGGCGATATCGGATAGGAGATATTCTTGATGTGTATATGTCTCAGAAGAAAGAAGATTATGATAAATTTCGTGTTGCAGGTTTTTCTTTTTGGATTTTTCCAATGTTTTTTTTCTGGGGTGGATTACTAGCTTTATATGCTGGTTTAAGCGGTCTGGGTTGAGTCCTCTTTAGGATATTTTTCGATAAAACAACACACTTTCATAGCCCTTAAGGCCGAATAAATCTATAGGAGCTGTTTGACAAACTTGTTTAAAACCCATTTTTTGATGAAAAATGATTGAAGGTTTATTAACAACAGGTCCCGTAGTAACAATAGCGAATAAGTGTTTTTTCCTTAATTCTTTTAATTGAAGCATTGCATGATCGAAAAGTTTGTTTGCAAAGCCTTGTTGTTTAAATTCAGGCAGAACTGCGATGTGATGTAAGGCTATTGAGTCTTGATCATGAAAATAAGTTGATTTTAAATTTTGGTCTGTCCAGCTAATATTGGTTGCTTTTTCAGGGAAATAAATTTCTTTATTTAGGTCTATGTAACCTAATATTTTATCGTTTCGTTCCAGAACATTAAAAATTTGAGATTGTTTGATGCGATTTAAAAGGTCAGTTTTTCCAGGACTAACAGTAAAACCAGTTTGTTCAACTTGAGCTATGTAATCCTGATTTTGTTCATTGATTTGATCAGTATCTAATAAATAGTGAAAATAAATTTGTTTAATTTGTTCTATATCATCAGGTTGTGCTTTTCTGATCATGAGGTGATTATAACACTGTTTTTTTAGATTAATATAAATTTGTGAATTTATTTTTAGAATAATAATTTTTTGGTTTATCAATGTTAAACTTTATTAAATAAGTTTCGTTTTTAATATAAAACTCTGAAGATGACATGTGCTATGATATCTTAATATCATGAATTATTTTTCACCAATTTTTAGTTCTAATTTAAAATTATACTTAGGCACGAATTCCCAGAAAATTTATGAATATCCTACGTTTTTACACAATCAAGGGATTTTTAATGATCCTTGGTATAACTACATCGTTCCTATCACAGTTCATGAGAAATTAGACAAAAAAGCAGTTGAGAAGATAATAAAAAAGCAAACTGAACAGGGTAAGAAGGTTAGTTATTTGATAAATCAAAGGTTGCTGTCTAATTACCAATCTTTTTTGCAAAAAAAAGGATATATAAATTTTGGTGATGATGTTTATTTAGTTAAAAAAATTGATAATAATGAGAATTATTCTCTCCCTGCTGGCTATGCATTAAGCACAGATTATGAGCTAGATGAGGTAATTAAGGTTTTGGAAAAGTGTTTCCCAGATTGGCCTGAAGAAAAACAGTATTCGCATCTTTATGAAAAGTATAAACAATCTGGACAGCTTAACAGACTGTTTGAGACTTTTTGTATTACTTATCAGGGCAAAATTGTGGCCGCAGCTTCGATTGTGCTGGATCAGTCTTTGGATTTAGCTTATTTACATAATGCAGGTGTTTTACCGGCTCATCGCCGAAAAAAGCTACACACTACTTTAATAAAAGTACGTAATAACTACGCTTTTGAGCACGGTGTGACTCAAGTTTTATCAATCACTGAGAAAAATGTTGCATCTTATTATGGGTTTAAGAAATTAGGTTTTGAGGTTTTAGATCAGTTTTTTATTTTTTCCGAAATTTAAATATAAAATAAATCCTATGACAACATTTTTACTCCACGGCGGAGCTACTTCCAAAGATTTGCCAGGCAATAAAAAGTTTTTTGCTCAGTTTACTCAGCTAGTGAATAAGTCTCAAGTGAAAATTTTACTTTGTTATTGGGCTAGAGAAAAAAATAATTGGCAAAAAGTAGCTGAAAGAGATATTAGAAAAATTCTAGCTAATACTGACAAAAAAGTTGAGTTCCATCTTGTTGAAGATGTTGCTGATCTGCTGGCTAAGATTGATGATTATGATGTTTTATATGTGGCTGGCGGTCAGGCTGAGTTGCTTGAACCCTACTACCAGAAATTAGTGCCTCTTAAAGATAAGCTGAAGAATAAAGTTTTTATTGGTTCTTCTATGGGAGCTTTTATGGCCGCCAAGAGTTATGTAATTTCTTATGATGGGGATGGCCGAGTTAAACATGAGGGGCTTGGTTTTTTACCTTTTCAGGTTTTATGTCATTGGGATTTGGAGAATAAAAAAGAGTTTAAGCTTAATCTTCTTGCTGAAGCTGATAATCACAGACCAATTCTTACTTTGAATGAGGGCGAGTTTGTTACTATTTATCAATAATGATTATGAAACCCATGGATTTAATTTTTACTAAGACTGTAGATGATCTTAAATTACCAGGAATTTATTATCTAATTAAAAGTTGTATAATGGTTAACAAATTTATTAGTTGAAAACACATATGCCTCGACCAGGAATTGAAAGGTTTAGTAATAGACAATTAGATACGCTAGAAAAGTTGAGGTTAGATCCTGAAACAGTGAGGCCTGAAGATATCCTTAAAGCTATGGATGAAATATTAGATTATTTTTCAGCTGTGCATCCTTTAGGAGAAGACGATATTTGGCAACTTCTTTCTTATGCGAAGCAGTGTTTAGATTATCCTAGTTCTAGAAGATAAGGTTTGTTAGATAATTTTATTTTTCTATTTTAACAAAGGATTTGTGTCTGTTTTTAAATCTAAAATTTTTCAAGATAATGACCTGCAGGGCCAAGATTTCATAGAAGAGAAATTTGTGGCTTGTAAATTTAATGGAGTTGATTTAAGTTTTACTAGTTTTAAAAAATGTATTTTTAAGGACTGTGATTTTTTAGGGGTTAATTTTAAAGTGACAATTTTTACAGAATCTAAGTTTCCTGGCAGTCGTCTTTCAAATTTAGATTTTGGTCAAGCTTTGTTTAAGCAATGTGATTTTACTAAAGCTGTGATAAAAAACAGTGTTTTTTGTAAATTAAAAACAGCCCAATCCTCAGAAAAAGTTAAATTAGATTTAAGAAAAAGTAAGTTTACTGAGACTGATTTATCTCGGTCAATTTTCACTCAGTGTGATTTAAGAGACGTCAACTTTGTTGGCGCGAATTTACAGCAAACAGCTTTTGATAAATGCCAGTTAGGAAAAGCAGATTTACGTAAAGCTAATATTCGAGGAGCTGTTTTTAAAAACTCAAGCATTAAGCAAACGCTGATGAATGTGGACGGTTTTGTGCAGTTTGGACAGACAAGAGGATTTGAACTAGTGTAGTCAATTAATCATTTTTCCGTAAGAATACCCGCGGACTTTAGTCCGCGGGAGTTGCCTCACTTATTTTTTTTGATATAAGGGATATAAATCAGATATTTAACTATTGACATTTTTTTCAAAAATGTCACCATATTTATATGAAAACATTTCTACATCCATGTTTTCTTAAGTAATAAACCGCTGTTTCTCTGGCGGTTTTTTTATTAATCAAAAAAAGGAGGAAAAGGATGAAAAAATTATTATTAGCCCTAGCTTTGTTGCTCATGATGGCTGGGCCTGTTTCAGCAAAAGGCAAACCTTCACAGGCAAGTAACCAATGCACAACTATTCAAAGCGGACAGCTACTAGCCAGTGATGGCTCTGTCATCAGCACCGGGTATGATGATTGGGGCTACAACTATCAGGCTCATCTGTTTAATGGTTTTTATTGTGATGCTTATCGTGATGCCCTTTGGTGCCAGCCCTATAAAGATGATAGTTTAATGATGAAATGGAATGATGCTTGGTTATCTAACAAGGACTGCGATGGAGATGGACTTTTAGATAGACATTATGGTTATGTTAGTTATCTAGGTTCAGGAGCTTGGTTGACTAATCATCAGTCAGGAGAATATGAGGGTAAAGAAGGTGAGGTTTGTAAATGGAATTATTTTGTCAAAATAGTGGCAGCACCAGCAGATGCTTATAAGCTAGCTGGAGTTTGGTATGCAGCTGATGGCACAGAAATCGGTTCAGTTATTTGGGGCGAGTTTGCTATCGTGCAGCAAGTAGAAAATGATCCTTGTGCAGGTCTTCATGGTATGCAGTATGTGAGTCCGACTAGTGCGGGGCTTGGGTATTACAGCCCGTAATCAACTATTTTGATTTAGGGAAAAATTTTTACAAAAGTCCTGAAGTAGTCTTGCTACTTCAGGACTTTGTGGTTGGTATTAATGTTAAAATAAATTTATGAAGGTGTATCTATTGCCAAAAACTCAATATGGTT
>Ga0272443_10001823_pt1 | contig 29173 bp, 23 predicted proteins | sample SSMAcet12_FD_193581 | JGI IMG/M metagenome (GOLD analysis project Ga0272443, IMG submission 193581) | Marine sediment archaeal communities from Little Sippewissett salt marsh, Falmouth, MA, United States - SSM-Acet-12 | ecosystem: Environmental > Aquatic > Marine > Wetlands > Sediment ... | reverse complement strand
CGGTTGACCTGTATGTCAATCATACCGTCGCCGCGGCTTTTGAGTGGCTTTTACTTATTAAAAACGGCCTGATAAGGGAAGATGAAATACCTGAAGGGGCGGCTTTGTTCATTGGAAAGATAGAACGCGTGATCAGGCATTATAACTATCTTTTTCTTAGAAGCGGGTTCTGGGACAGCGATAAAAGAGGAAAGGCGATCAATAAAGCCATAAGAGAAGGGGCGTGTTTTTACCAGGTCCCGGGAGATGAAGGGATATTCGAAGAGGGCCGGGACGCCGGGACGCCGGATACCGGTCCGGATGACACGGTTCCGGGAGATAAGACTTCTGTTCCCGGGGCTGCAAAAAGATCACGCGGGGATGATCCGCTTTATATCCCCTCGGAAGCCGGCAGGCAGACCCTGGTCGATTCTGCGTTAGAGGAGATAGACGCGTGGAAAAAAGGTAACACGGGTTCATTTGAATCCGAAAGCTTTACCAGCAGGTTTGAGACAAAACTGCAAGCTAAGGCCAGAAAGGTCTACCAGAAATACCGGTTATATCTTCTGCCCGCGGGATACAGGCTTCGATTTTTGAACGGTGTTTTCTCGAGGGAAGAATATTTCAATGTTTTCGTTTCCGTAAATTCCATATATAAACGTCTGGGGATAGATCCCGGACGCGTGGAAAGCCTCACGCCGGGGGAATATCACGAACTGGGGTTGATGCTTTCGGCTCTTGAGCATGAAAGGTCCATCGCGGATAACGGGAACATATTTTTCGCGATCGATCTTTTGTTCGATTTCTGGGATAACGAAAAAAGGATGCTGGAGCAGCTGCATCTGGTAGAAGAGATAAACAAAGAGCTTGCCGGGGAAGGGTCGGGGGATATCCCGGTTGTTTCGGCGATACAGGATATACATGGCGGCGCTTCAAGGGCGCTGAGCCTGGTGGGTTTTGTGCTTGGCCTGCCGGAAGGACTCTACAGGGAAGTGGATACCCTGGAAGACCTTAAGGAGCTGTTAAACGAGCACGGTATCGACGTGGGAGATATGGATATACGGTTTGTAGGTCTGAACGATAAATACGATCGCGGGAATAATCCGGTCGAATCATTTAATATGGTCAGGTGGCTCCGGGAGATGGGCAAGGCAAAGCCTATAGTGGGAAACCACGATTTCTGGAGGACGATGGGGGTCCTGGGCATACATTTTCTTTTTGAAGAAGAAGATATCGATTACAAGAGTGAAGATGTCAAAAATCATCATATCGCTTACTGGGCCAGGGAGGCTTTTCATCACGCGGGCTGGGGGGATATTGAACTTGAACGTATCAATGAGGGGCGTTTCAACGGGGAGGTCGCCGCGCTTAATACGGTCCTCAAGGCATGCGGGCTGGAAGAGTTCGAACCGATCGATCTTCTGGAGATAAGGCAGAAGTTCGCCGGGGAATTGAAAACTCTTAAGTCTGAGAACGCGGCTATCAGGGCCCGGAATGAAGCGAATAAAGATAATCCGGATTGGGAAAGGCTGCAGGAGAATCCTCTGCCCGACATATATAAAGAAGTGATGAGTTATTTGCAGATGACCAGAGAGGAATACAACCGCAGGATAGAGGGAATAAATGAGGAACATGGCCTGGACCTGCCGTTGATAGATTTCAATATGGTGACGATGGAAAATTACTGGAGGGATAAAGACATAATAGATCGCGCATTATGGGAACTTAAAAACTTCCGGCTTTCTTATACGGACCTTTTGGGGAATCTGCATATGCATAATATTCTTCCCGTTAATCGCGCCCACGGCGGTTTTTCAGTCTTTTATAAAGGGGTCAAAGGCCTGCCGGCTCTTGAGCTGATGTCCAGGGATATACGGGGATTTTTCCAGGATATGACGACTATTCCCGATTCAATGGCCTTCAGAAGGCGTATGTGGGAAGAATTGGGGGAAGCTTTCCAGACTATCAACGAGTGGTATTCTGACGTGGGGGCTTACGCTAAAGCGGTGTCAGTCGTAGAGTTCGTAAATTCAGGCGGGCTGCAAGCGGCGGGGCATAAAATATTAGGCCATGTTACGCAAACACTCGCGCAGAGGGAAGCCAGCTTTATGGTGTTCTGGGGCCACAATGAACGTAAAAAATTCCTGTCATCGGAAACAGCCCTGCCTTATATTTTTCCATATCCCGAACTGGGGAGCGGCATAGTGAACATCGATTTCGAGATGTCGGAAGGATATTCTGACAGGGGAGTGATCCTTACTTTTTTTAAACGTGACGATAACGGGAAAATGACCGGGTTTAGAAAATGGGGATATCGTGACAGTGACGGGGAGATAATAGAAGATCTGACTTTTGACGATACGGACGGGCTAAGTGATGAACAGGGACGGATGCTGGAGACATTGGCCGATGGAAGAAAGTTCATGGAATGGTACAAAAACAAGGTGCTTACCCAGGTCGTTCAAGAGTCCGAGATGCTGGCAAAAAGAGCAAGGGGAGCGGGAAGGCCCGACAAGGAGGATCGCGCAAGGACCATATTGAAGAAGGCCGATGATCTTACCGCGGTCGAAAGCGTCACGCAACCGCCGGGCCCCGAAGACAAAAAAGAGGCAGCTGACGCAGTCGAAGAGACGGACAAAGAAGCCGGATTCTCGGATCTTATTAATTCGACGCATGATATTTATGACTATAGATCCACAAAAGTCCTATGGTTCGACGTGATGCATGATCTTATCCGGGAAGGGATGGAGTTTATTATAGAGTATGATCAGGATCGCATATCGAAAGAGCAGGAAAAGATCATCAAGACTTATGCCGGTCTTTTGGACAGAAGGTATCAGGCCGGGTTCAAGGCCCGGGGATTTTCCGGTTCAAAAACAGACAGGGGAAGACCCTTGATATCCGCTGTATGCAAGGCTGGGGATTTCAGAGGTTCCGGGAGCGTGGATGTGGAGCTGGAGAAAGGGAGTATCGACCAGTACATCCTGCGTCTGACCGGGATGATAAATATTGCCGTGGCATCGTCGGCTATCCCGGAGGGTCTTGAAGCGGATGAACTTGAAGCAGGGTACGGGAGCCTGATAGGGTTCATTAAAAATCAATGTAAATCTATTCTTGGAAGGATCCCCGCTGAGGAATTAACGGTTTTATTGCGGGACATACATAATATAACTCTTATCCTGCCTGAAATGTACCGGCTGCCGGGAAAGATAGAAGAATACAACAGAATGGCCCTGGAAGTGCTCACCAAAGCATAATAGGAGGCCGCCTGCATTTACGCTTGTCAATGTGATGAACAACCCAACGGCCGCATTTATGCGGTCAACTGCCAACCAATAATGAATAGCTATTAGCTATATTCATTGACAGTCATAAGATCAATGTATATAATTACTAGGTATTATTATGCCCATTTTATATATATATTTATAAAATTAATTAACGGAGAGAAGTTTTATGGAAGAAAATATCATGGATCCCCGCGACAAGAACGACCTTATGGAGCAGCGGCATATAAACCTGAAAAAGATGGAAGAATCAGGGCAATTGCCTTTCGGGGAAGCGTTCGGGGATGTGCAGGATATCGGGGCGATGAAATCCGATTTTTCCGAAGGCAGGAAAGTGCGCGCGGCCGGCCGCGTTATGGCCAAAAGGATCATGGGTAAAAGTGTGTTCGCCGACATAAAAGATTTTACCGGTAAGATACAGCTTTATTTCAATAAAAAAGGTGTCGGTGAAAAAGAGTTCGAACTGTTGAAAGTACTGGATATCGGCGATATTATCGGAGTGGATGGACAGCTGGTCAAGACCCGCACGGGTGAAGAGACCATACAGGTCACGGGGTTCAAGCTGCTTTCAAAATCCCTGCGTCCTTTGCCGGAAAAATGGCATGGGCTCAAAGATGTGGAGATGCGGTACCGCCAGAGATATGTGGACCTGATAATGAATGACGCGTCACGCGAAGTCTTCGTAAAGAGGATAAATATAATAAAAAGCATAAGGGATCATCTGAACGGACGGGGGTTCCATGAGGTCGAGACCCCGATGATGCACTCCATACCGGGCGGTGCCGCCGGTAAACCGTTCAAGACCCATCATGAGACCCTTGATATGGACCTTTTTCTGAGGATAGCCCCCGAGATATATCTTAAAAAACTTCTGGTCGGCGGGTTCAGGAAAATATATGAGATAAACAGGTCTTTCAGGAACGAAGGCATATCAGTGCGGCATAACCCCGAGTTCACCATGATAGAGGTTTACGAGGCGTATTCGGATTGTGAAGGGATGATGAGATTGACGGAAGATCTTATACGCAACGCGGCTAAAGAGGTTCTGGGAACAGAGAAATTCAGTTATCAGGGCCGGCAGATAGATCTTACGCATTGGAAACGTGTCTCTTTCGCGGATTTGATGAAAAACCATTACGGGATAAGCGTTGATGACCCATTGAACGAGTGGGTTTCCAGGCTTAAAGGCAAGGGAGTGGAGATAGAGGGAGACAAGGTCAGCAAAACTCAACTATTAAATATCATAGGCGACCTTGTCGAGCCGGACACCGAGACCCATCCTGTTTTTGTGGTGGATATGTTCAAAGAATTGAGTCCTCTCGCGAAAGAAAAACCGGGGGAGGCGGGGATAACAGATCGTTTTGAGTTATTTATCGGAGGAATGGAAATAGCCAACGCGTATTCAGAGCTAAATGACCCCGTGGACCAGAAGCAGAGGTTTGTGGACCAGGTACGCGAAGACCCCGAAGCCCGGATCGACGAAGATTTTGTACGCGCGCTGGAATACGGTATGCCTCCCGCGGGAGGCCTGGGCATAGGTATAGACAGATTGACCATGATACTGACGGATTCGGCCAGTATAAGGGACGTTATACTGTTCCCGCAGATGAGGCCGGAATAAAAGCGTTTTGCGTCTTGGGTTGTGCGTCTTGCGTTGTTTGCAAAAAACGCACAACGCACAACGCATAACGCACGACACACAACGCGATTATGTGGAACATTTTACTTAGTATAAGATATTTTCTGGCAAGGAGAAAGACAGGCTTTATCTCTTTTATCAATGTCGCTTCCGTGCTGGGTGTGGCTCTGGGTGTGGCGGCCCTGATAATAGTGATCTCCGTTATGAACGGGTTTGACAGGGAAGTGGAGACAAAGATCATAGGGACATATGCCCATATAATGGTCCTGGCTGAAGGCGGCATAGAGGATCCCGACGCGCTTGCCAGGATGGTGGCTGTTATGCCGGAGGTAAACAGTACGTCACCGTTCGTTTCCGGACAGGCGATACTCAGGAAAGACGACATTGTCACCGGAATACTCCTCAAGGGGGTAGACGCGGAAAGCGAAAGGAAAGTCACGGATGTCCTTTCATATACCGGGGGAGGATCCCGGGGGATCGATCCCGGGACGATAATCCTGGGTACAGAGCTGATGAAAAACAACGGTATATCTGTCGGGGATACGGTGGAGCTTATAGTCCCGTATTCCATGTTCGACCTGAAGAAGACAAAATTGACGGTCGCGGACAGGTTTTCTTCCGGGAGGTATGATTACGACGCTAACCTGGCGATAGTCAACATAAGTGACGCGCAGGATCTTTATAAGCTGGGCGAGGCTGTTACGGGTATAGCCTTGAAGCTGACGGATGGAGGGAAAGTGGCCGAGGTCAAACAGGAACTGCGGGAATATCTGGGATATCCCTTTATAGTAAGGAGCTGGATGGACCTTGACCGGAATCTCGTTTCCGCGCTGTCCCTGGAAAAAAAGATGATGTTTCTTATACTCGGGATAATCGTTGTCGTTGCCTGTTTCAATATATGCAGTTCGTTGATAATGATGGTGATGGAAAAGACAAGGGATATCGGCATACTCAGGGCCATCGGGGCCAACACCTCGGGGATAAGCTCACTTTTTTTACTGGAAGGGTTTTTTATAGGCGGCATGGGCGTGATACTCGGGACAAGCGCGGGCATATTCATAGCGGAGAGGGTCAACCTGATATCCGATTATATTGAAAATGTGACTGGTTATGAATTGTTCCCGAGCGATGTTTATTATTTCAGCAGCATACCGGTGCAGATAAATCCGATGGATGTGAGTATCATAATGTCCTTTGCCATGATATTCGCGTTGTTTTCCGGTGTATACCCCGCCTGGAAGGCTGCCAGGCTGGACCCTGTCGAGGCGATAAGATATGAGTAAAGAATTTCTATATGCGGACAACCTGACAAAAATATACAGGCAGGGTTTCAATAGAGTTGCCGCGGTCAATAAAGCGCGCCTGCGCATTGAAAAGGGTGAACGCGTGTTTATACACGGACCCTCCGGTGCCGGGAAATCGACTTTATTGAATATGCTGGGCGCGTTGAGCAGGCCTACGAAAGGAGAAGTGATCTTCAAGGGCAAAGATCTCTACAGGATGTCCGATCGGCAGAGAAGCCGGGTAAGGAACAGGAGTTTCGGGTTTATATTCCAGTTTTATTATTTATTGCCAGAATTGACAGTCCTGGAAAATGTCATGCTTCCGGCGATAATATCGGGAAACGCGTCACGGGAAAAGGTGAAAATACGGGCGATGGATATACTTGACCGTGTGAAGATGTCCCACAGGCTCAAGTTTCCGCCTTCCAGGCTTTCGGGAGGCGAGTCGCAAAGAGCGGCGATAGCGCGCGCCTTGATAAATGCTCCCGATATATTGTTTTGTGATGAACCGACGGGGAATCTCGATTCAGAGATGAGCAGGGCTATTTATCGACTTTTGCTGGACCTGAGCAAAGACAAAGCCATGAGTGTGGTAATAGTATCTCACCAGGATGTTATGGAACAGTTTTTTAACAGCGAATACGTGATGACTGACGGTGAATTAAGCGGGGCCTCACATGGCCCCGGACCTTCGGGGAAGGGTGATACCGGCGGGGACAGGAACTACGCTCCCGGGTTGGCCCGGGGGAATTAAAAAGGCTTATTAAAAGAAGGAGAAATATGGGATTCAAGGTTTTTTTAAATGGAAAATTCGTAGAAAAAGATGAGGCGAAAATATCGATATTCGACCACGGGGTCTTATACGGGGACGGTGTTTTTGAAGGCATACGTTCTTACGGAAGAAAAGTGTTCAGGCTTGATGAACACCTGGACCGTTTATACAAGGGGGCGGAGGTCATCAGGCTGCAGGTGCCTGTGAGTAAAGACGGTCTTAAAAAAAATATACTGAAGACCCTTGATATCAACGGCCTGGAGGACGGATATATAAGGGTGGTCGTTACAAGGGGGTCCGGTGACCTGGGGCTGGACCCGAGAAAATGCGCGGAAGCCACGGTTTTTATTATCGCGGATAAGATCGTCCTGTATCCCGAAGAGTTCTATAAGAACGGATTACCTATTGTAACATCAAAAATACGTCGTAATCATCCGTTGTCGATAAGCCCGGAAGTCAAATCACTTAATTATCTGAACAATATCATGGGGAAGATCGACGCTATAGACGCGGGGACCAACGAAGCGTTGATGCTTTCGGTCGACGGGTATGTCGCCGAATGCACGGGAGATAACATTTTCGCGGTCCGGGGGAATATCATAAAAACACCGCCGTTCGAAGTGGGCGCGCTGGATGGTATAACCAAAAAAGCTGTTATGGAACTTTCTGAAAAAAGAGGTTTCGAAGTCGTGAGCGCCATGATGAAGCCGGAGGAGCTTTACAGCGCGGATGAATGTTTCCTGACCGGAACCGCCGCGGAGATAATCCCTGTTGTAAAGATAGACGATAAGGTCATAGGGGACGGCGTCCCGGGCGAGAAGACAAAAACTCTGATCCGGGATTTTAAAGAACTTACAAAGAACGAAGGGGTCAGCTATTAAAAGCAGCGCATAGCATATAGTATACAGTATATAGTATCGGGTACATAGTGCGTTATTTTTAAAAGGACTCCCGAACTGTACACTGTACATAACACATACGAAATACGGAATACGAAATACGGAATACGGAATACGGAATACGAAATACGGAATACGATACACGAACAGGAGTGATCATGAAATGCGAGATCTGCCAGGAAAGGGAAGCTACCGTACATCTGACCGAAGTCATCAATGACAAAGTCGCGAAACTTCATCTTTGTGAGATCTGCGCGAAAGAAAAAAGCGAGGAGATGCAGTCGCACTTCGGTCTTACCGATCTTTTGGCGGGGCTTATGGATATCAATCCCTCGATCGCGAAGGATCCCGAACGGGGGAACATGTCCATAAAATGCCCTCAATGCGGTATGACTTATCAGGATTTCCAGAACACCGGGAAACTGGGATGCGGAGAATGTTATGAGACTTTCAAAGATGAACTCAGCGGGTTATTGAGAAAGATACACGGGTCCGACAGGCATGTGGGTAAGATGCCTTTCATGGGAGAAAAAGCCGTGGACGAACAGGAGACACTGCAGAGGCTGAGAAACGAGCTTGATGAGCTGATCCGGTCTGAGGAATTTGAGAAAGCCGTCATCGTAAGAGACAGGATAAAAAATATTGAAGAGAAATTGAACCGGGGCGGGGATGATGGAGCTGAATGACCTGATATACAAGAAAAGTGAATGGTTGAAGGGGAACGGCCCGAAATCCAACATTGTGATGTCCACCAGGATAAGGGTGGCGCGCAATCTCGCCGGGCATCCGTTTTTTAATTGGGCCGGAGAAAAACAACGCGCGGAAACTTTAAACGCGATGATGGCCGCTCTGAAGAACGTGGGTTTTTTAAAAGGAGCGCTTTTCCTGAATATAAAGGACCTTTCTGAAGTGGACAGGCACTTTCTGGTGGAACGTCACCTCATGAGCAAAGAACATCTTTCGGAAGTCAGGGATAAAGGATTAGTGGTAGGGAGTGAAGAGATGATCAGCCTCATGCTCAACGAGGAGGACCATATACGGTTTCAGGTCCTGCATTCCGGGTTTGATATCATGGAGTCCTGGAGAATAATCGATGAGATAGACAACACTTTAGGCAAGGTGTTCAATTTCGCGTATTCCAACAGGTTCGGGTACCTGACTTCGTGCCCCACTAATACCGGTACGGGATTGAGGTGTTCCGTGATGCTTCATCTCCCCGCGCTGGAACTGGTCGACCAGATGGGGAACGTCTACGAGGCGGTCACCAAACTGGGGCTTACGATCAGGGGTTTTCATGGTGAAGGGACTGAAGCTTCCGGAAATTTTTTCCAGATCTCGAATCAGGTGGCCCTGGGTCATTCGGAAATGGATATTATCGATAATCTTGAGAGGGTCCTTAATAAAATAGTGAAAAGGGAAGAGGATGTCAGGGCGTTTCTCATGAAGAAAAAACAACAGGCGACCATGGATAGCGTCTACAGGGCTTATGGCACACTGAAAAGCGCCAGGATAATAACTTCGAGGGAGACCATCAGGCTTTTGTCTCTTGTAAGATTAGGAGTGGACCTGGGGTTTATCGCGGAAACGGATATTTTTACCATTAACGAGATATTGCTTCAGATGCAGCCCGCGCATCTGCAAAAGATCAATGGCAGGGAACTTTCACCGCAGGAACGGGATATGAAACGGGCAGATATTATAAGGGAAAAACTGGGCGGAGATAAATAACCCGGGATGGATATCAACAAATGGAGGGAGGTAATCGGATATGGCGGCATTCAGCAAATTTACTGAAAGAGCGAGAAAAGTCATCCTCTTAGCTAAAGAGGAGGCAAAAAAGATCAACCATGATTATATAGGCACGGAGCATATTCTGCTGGGATTGGTAAAAGAGGGCGAAGGGGTGGCAGCCGCTGTACTGAACAGTATAGGGCTGGATACTTTGACCATACGAGAGGAAGTCGAGAAGCTCGTACAGACGGGCCCCGGGACACCTGTTACCGGGGATATACCCTTTACCCCCAGGGCTAAAAAAGTCATTGAACTGGCCATGGATGAGGCCCGGAGCCTGGGGCATAATTATATAGGGACCGAACATCTGCTCCTGGGCCTTATCAGGGAGGGCGACGGTATAGCGGCTCAAGTGCTTTTGAACCTGGGCCTTGACCTGAAAACGGTCAGGGACGAAGTGCTGAACCTTCTGGGGTCATCAGTACCCGGATACGCTGTTTCCCCGGATTCGAAACGCAAAAAAAAGACCAGGACGCCGGCTCTTGATTCTTTCGGCAGAGACCTGACCGAGATGGCGAAAGAGGATAAACTGGACCCGGTTATCGGACGGGACAAGGAGATCCAGAGGGTCATACAGATACTGGGGCGGAGGAAAAAGAATAACCCCGTGTTGATCGGTGAAGCCGGTGTGGGGAAAACAGCTATAGTCGAAGGCCTGGCGCAGAAGATCATAGCCGGGGATATTCCCGAAATATTGAAGGGAAAGCGGCTTTTGATCCTTGACCTCGCTTCCATGATAGCCGGTACGAAATACCGGGGTCAGTTCGAAGAAAGGATAAAGGCTGTGATGAAAGAGATCAAAGAATCGTCCGAAGTCATTGTTTTTATAGATGAGATACATACACTTGTCGGGGCCGGCGGCGCCGAAGGGGCGATCGACGCGTCCAATATACTTAAACCGTCACTCCAGAGGGGGGATATACAGTGTATAGGCGCGACTACTTTTGATGAATACAGGAAAAACATAGAGAAGGATCCCGCCCTGGAAAGGCGTTTTCAGCCGGTCATCGTCGATTCCCCTTCCGTCGAAGACACGATCGATATACTAAAGGGCCTTCGGGATAAGTATGAGGCCCATCACAAGGTCGTGTTTACGGATAAAGCCATGGAGGCTGCGGCAAAGCTGTCTGACAGATATATAACCTCGCGGTTCCAGCCGGACAAATCCATAGATATTATCGATGAGGCCGGGTCAAGGGCAAGGTTGTCTACAATGATAATGCCGTCGGACCTGAAGGAGGAAGAAGGCAATGTCGAGGAGTTCCGCCGGGAAAAAGAGGAAGCGGTAAAAAATCAGGATTTCGAGGCTGCCGCCAGATACAGGGACAAGGAGAGAAAAGCCAAGGAGGAGTTAGAGCGTAAACGGCAGGAATGGATGAAAAGACAGGGTACACAGGAAGTCACGGTCGACGAGGAGGACATCGCTAATATCGTTTCCGAGTGGACCGGGATACCGCTTGTCAAAGTCGAGGAGAAAGAATCTGAAAAATATCTCAAGTTGGAGAATAACCTCAAGGCCCGGGTCGTCGGCCAGGATGAGGCTATTTCCGCCATCGCCCATTCGGTGAGGCGTTCAAGGGCCGGGATAAAAGACCCCAACAGGCCCATAGGTACTTTTGTCTTCCTGGGGCCTACCGGGGTGGGGAAGACCCTGCTGGGAAGAAAACTCGCGGAAGTGATCTTCGGCGATGAAGACGCTCTTATACAGGTGGATATGTCTGAATATATGGAGAAATTCAATGTGTCTAAACTGGTGGGAGCACCCCCGGGATATGTCGGGTATGAAGAAGGCGGACAGTTGACGGAGAAAATAAGAAGAAAGCCTTATGCGGTCGTCGTCCTCGATGAGATCGAAAAGGCCCACCCGGATGTTTTTAACATATTGCTTCAACTCCTGGACGAAGGGCGTCTTACTGATTCGTACGGCAGGAAAGTAAGCTTTAAGCATACCATCCTTATTATGACGTCCAATATAGGCGCGGATCTTTTGAAAAAAACGGGCGCCATAGGCTTTAAGGCGCAAAAAGAGTCCGAGTCGTATTCCGAAATGAAGGAAAAACTCCTGGGGGAGGTCAAGAAAACGTTCAAACCGGAATTTATCAACAGGATAGACGATGTAATAGTTTTCAGGAGCCTTAATGAGGTGGATCTTCAGGAGATCGTGGATATAGAAGTGAAAGAAGTCACCGAACGGCTTCGCGAGCAGAACATCAGGATCGAATTGGACAAATCAGCGAAGGAGTTCATTATCCACAAAGGGTTTGATAAGATATTCGGCGCCAGGCCGCTTAAAAGGGCGATCCAGAGATACCTTGAAAACCCGCTGGCTGAGGAGATGTTGTCAGGGAATTTTAAAGCCGGGGTTTTGATAAAAGTGTCTAAATCCAAGAAAAACAATGAGGAGCTTGTGTTCTCAGCCGTAAAAAAAGTAAATGCCTGAGGTGTTTTACCGGGCGCGTTGCAGGGGATATATGGGTAGAGTTATTTTACGCCGCAGAATGATGCGGCTTTTGTTCCTGATGTCCATATCCGTGATCGTATGGGCGTATTCGTTCTGGGGGTCGGTATGGTCCAGGAGGATCGCTGTTGAGAAGATAGCCGGGTTCTCCGGTAACAGGTTTATTGTGGACGTGGGATCGGTAAAAGGAGGGATCTGGAACGATATGGTCCTGCAGGATGTATCCTTTAAGTCCAGGGAGGGCGCCGACGGCCCGATATTCCGGCTTGACAGGGTCGAGATCTCATACAGGCTCCAGAGGATATTGGCGGAGAAAACCGGCTTTATCGGACAGCCGGAGAGACATCTCAAGTCCCTGAAGGTGTTTTTCAGCGAGAAAAACCCGTTTGTGCAGGGATTTATAAGTTTTTATGCCTCGCATAACAGTATAAAGATGATAGGGAGTATCTCTTTGCCGGTTTTCGGCTATGAGCAACCCAGCGGGATCAAAGGCTTTTTTAAAAAGACCGGTCCCTCGGAATATAAGTGCGATGTCGACTGGGGCGGGGACCTCAGACTTTCCGGGAAGATGGATCCCGATGGAAAAAAACTGCAACTGGACTTTTTGCGGCGGGAAAACGAACATCGTTTGTTAAAAGTCGAAGGGGATATCCGGTCCGACCAGGTTATCAGGGTATATGCCAGATTATATAATTGGAAGATCTTCGGGGCCGAAACAGTCGGCGACCTGTGGCTCAGTTACAGCTATGATAAGATGCCGCTCATAAATATCGAGGCTAAAAATATCCTTGTAAACAAAAATCCTTTCCGGGATATTTCATTGAGCAGCAGGGCCGTTCCGGATAAAAACTTGGTATTTTTTGATAAGATCATATGGGGCAGGGATGTTTACGCGAAGGGCAGAGTCAGCACGTTGCCCGGATTCCCGTTGAACATGGATATTCATGTTCGAGGGCTCGATATTGCCGAACTGGCCGGTCCGGGTGAAGGTGATGACCGGTTGAAAGGGACGGTCGAAGCGGCGGTGAATCTCGCGGGGCCTATAAGGGAACCGGCTGTAAAAGGGAGGGTTTTTATCGATAACGGGATCCTGGGAGAGCTGGAATTCGTGTCGTTATTCGCTACTCTCAGCGGGAAAATACCGGTTATCAAGGTAACTGATGCCCGTGTCGTAAAAGACGGGGGGAATATTACGGTTTCAGGCGAGATAAATATATCGAAACTGCATTCCGGGCATGCCCTTGACGCGCTGCATTTTACAACTGATAACAAGGTGGCTGTATGGGAATCCTGGCAGATATCAAAAGAAGATTCGTTTGATGTCGTCGAAGCCAAGAAAGACAGGATGACCTTTACTACGACTTATTTTAACGATGACGGGACCGGGGGTTTTAGCGGCGGTGATTATGAACAGGGTGACCTGGATTTCAGGTACCGGATCTACGGGGATGAAAACAGCCAGATAGAAATAAGCGAAACGGACGATTTTCTTGGATTAGAGCACAAAGTCCAGTTCTGAGTCCGGGGAGTCATTGTATGCGATGGAGATTATTCGTAAGAATAACATATGGATACTGGCGTAGAAAAATACGCAAGTTTTTCGGATATATCGGGGGGATCATATTTCTCCTGGGCCAGACACTGGTAAGGGGTTTTATGCCGCCGTACCGTAAGTGGGCGGTCCTTGAACAGATGAACAATATAGGGGTGGCATCCTTCCCGATAGTTTTCCTTATAAGCCTTTTTACCGGGATAGTCCTGGCTTTGCAGAGCGCTTACCAGATGCAGAAAGTCTCGGCTGAGATGTATATAGCCTCGCTTGTAGCGCTTTCCCTGACACGGGAACTAGGCCCGGTATTAACAGCTCTTATTATCGCCGGTAGATGCGGGGCCGCTATTACCGCGGAACTCGGCACTATGAGGGTTACGGAACAGATAGATGCCCTGGAGACATTGTCCACTAATCCCGTAAATTATCTTGTGGTCCCGAGGTTTCTTGCTCTGGTGATCATGGTCCCGCTTCTGACCATTTACGCGGATTTTTTCGGTATGATCGGGGGATACCTGGTCGGGGTCGGGAAACTCAACATAACGCATTCCATGTACGTGAAGATGACCTTTAACCCCATGCAGGTCAAGGATGTTATCACGGGACTCATAAAAAGCCTTTCGTTCGCCACGATAATATGCATGATCTCGTGTTATGAGGGTATGAGATCCGAGGGCGGGGCTGAGGGTGTCGGAAGAGCTACGACCGCCAGTGTGGTGAGGAGTTTTATCATGATAATAGTCGCGGATTGTTTTTTCACCGCCTTATTTTATTTTATGCGGTGACCCGCGCGGAGGGGAAAGACGGAGCCATATGATAGAGATCAGGGATGTTTGCAAATCTTTTAACGGCAGGATGGTCCTGAAGGACCTGGATCTCACGATAAAAACCGGGGAGTCGCTTGTTATTATCGGCAGGAGCGGGTGCGGTAAAAGTGTTCTTTTAAAACATATCATCGGGCTTTTACGTCCGGAAAAGGGCGAGATACTCATCGATGGCCAGGACATAACAAAGATGGGAAGCAGGGAACTGTATGACGTTCGCGGCAAATTCGGTATGCTTTTCCAGGGGGCGGCGCTTTTTGACTCATTAACGGTCTTTGAGAATGTAGGATTTCAGCTTATAGAGTATACTGACAAAAGTTATGAAGAGATAAAGAAGCGCGTATCTGAATGCCTGAGGCTGGTGGGTTTGCATGGTATAGAGAGGCTGAAGCCCGCGGAACTTTCCGGCGGGATGAAAAAAAGAGTCGGCCTCGCCAGGGCTATCTGTATGTCGCCGCAGATAATTTTATTTGATGAACCCACGACCGGGATAGACCCGATAATGGGTGACATTATAAATAATCTGATAAAATATCTGCATCACAGGCTCAAGGTGACATCCATTACCGTTACACATGATATGAAAAGCGCTTATAAGATAGCCGACAGGATATGTATGTTTTATGATCGCAAACTGGTAGAGGTCGGGACTCCCGAGGAAGCTCAGAAGTCGAAGAACGAGGTCGTAAGGCAGTTTATTACCGGACGGGCGCGAGGGCCTTTAACGGAACAAGAGGATAAATATTAAATTCAAGGAGATCAGAGATGTTCAGAGATGAAAAACTCGAAGTCAAGGTCGGTTTATTCATTGGTGTAGGTATTTTTGTCATGTTCTTGATCATTTTTTCGATAAAAGACATATCGCTGCTCGGTAAGGGGTACGAGATCGATGTGATCTTTAACTATGTCAATGGTATAAAGGAGAGTTCGCCTGTAAGGCTCGCCGGCGTCAATGTGGGGGAGGTCAGAAAGCTGGAGCTTTTTTACGATGATACGTCCAAAAATACTAAAGTAAGATTGGATGTAAGGATCAGGGGAGGCGTAAAGATCTCGGATGATTCGATCGCCCGTATAAATACTCTCGGCCTTTTGGGTGAACAATATCTGGAGATCTCGCCGGGGATATCGGGCGATTTTTTGCGTGACGGAAGCATTGTAAGGGGGCACGATCCGGTCAATGTCGGACAGCAGATGGAGAGGATGAACGAGCTTTTCTCTTCGATGGCGGATATCGCCGGAAATATATCCGATGGGAAAGGTACTTTAGGGAAGATCATGACCGATGATGCTTTGTATAATGACCTGACAGCTGTTTTCGGCAAACTTGCCGCCGGAGAAGGCACTATGGGCCGTTTGCTGGCTGAAGACGGGATATATGATGACCTCTCGGTGATCACCGGCAGATTGCGCGAGGGGCGTGGTACGATAGGGAAGCTTCTCGTGGAAGAAAAGATATATGATGATATGGAGGGTTTCGTCTCGGATATAAAAGCGCATCCCTGGAAATTACTGCATAAGACCCGGGAACGCGATAATAAAAGTGATGATGACGATAAGAAAAGAGGGACTTCGATAAGTCCCCGTTAAGTTTCTGATATTTCAAAAAAAGGAGTGGGACGTGTTAACAGTAAGATTTATAAGATTGTTTTTCCTGTTGTTATCCGTGGTCTGCGGGTACTATATAGGCACGCTTTTCCAGTACCAGTCTCAGGAAGTGCCTATGTTAGGCGCATTCGGAGGATTTTTCTTCGCGGTCTTCCTGGTCTTCCTTGAGGTGAGGTTAAGGGAGGTGTCTTTGAGAAACCTTTCCGCGGGGGTGTTCGGGCTTATTTTCGGTTTTTTTGTCGCGTGGATGTTGACATTGATAATCCGGCTTATTCCCATGGACGAGATATTTTACAGTATTTTTCAAATAGTGTTCACACTGGCATTCTGTTATCTCGGGATGACTATATCCATAAAAGGGAAGGACGAGTTCAACCTTATAATACCTTATGTGAGGTTTTCAAGGGAAGATGTCAGTGAACAGGTTTACCTGCTGGATACAAGCGTGATCATTGACGGCCGTATCTCCGGAATATGCGAAACGGGTTTTCTATCCGGCAAATTGCTGATCCCGAGGTTTATCCTGCAGGAGCTCCAGCAGATAGCCGATTCTCCGGATGACGCGAAACGGGCCAGGGGGCGGAGAGGGCTTGATATATTGAACACCCTGAAAAAACTATCGGGGGTCAGGGTGATAATCCATGATGAGAGCCTGCCCCATATCAAGGAAGTTGACGCGAAACTGATAAGGCTGGGTAAGATCCTGGACTGCAGGATAGTCACAAATGACTTCAATCTGAACAAAGTCGCGAAGATCGAAGGGATCCCCGTATTGAACATCAACGACCTGGCGAACTCTCTCAGGCTGCTGGTCATCCCCGGCGAAGAAATGAACGTGTATATACGCAGGGAGGGGAAGGAAAAAAACCAGGGATTAGCGTTCCTTGATGACGGGACCATGATAGTGGTCGACAACGCGAGAAAACTTATAGGCAAAACGGTCAATGTGACGGTCACAAGCGTATTGCAGACTTCCGCGGGGAGGATGATATTCGCTAACCTGAACGCCAGGCAATCGGATGAGCCTTCGTCCCAGAACCGGGACAAGGGATGATAAACCGCTACAGGCTTTCGCCTGTAGAATATATGACATTTCCATCCCACACACGGAAGTGCGGGGTAACAATCGCAGGAAACATATGAGAATCGGCATAGGATATGATGTACACAGATTAGTGGAAGGACGGCCCTTGTTTATAGGGGGGGTAGAGATACCGCATACCATGGGGCTGCAAGGGCATTCTGACGCGGATGTCCTTATACACGCTATATGTGACGCTATACTCGGTGCCCTCGGAGAGCCGGATATAGGAGAATATTTCCCCGACACCGATCCAGGGAACGAGGGAGTTCCCAGTACTGTTTTCTTGAACAGGGTCTGGGAAATACTTGATGAGAAAAAAATGAGGATAAACAATCTTGACAGCATTATCATAGCGGATGAACCCAGGATATACCCGTATAAAGACAGGATAAAAGAAGTTTTATCCGGCATTCTCCATATCCCGGCGGAAGCTCTGAACCTTAAGGGGAAGACGACTGAAGGAACAGGGATGCTGGGCGCGGGCAAAGCTATCGCGGCTCAGGCAGTGGTGACTTTAGTGCCGGAGGATGCGGGTCAATAAGGAGAAAAGTATGATTATTCTTCAACTAATTATCATTTTACTGTTATTGGCGGCAATCTTCTATTTGTTTTCCAGGATATTTTTCCGGAAGGAGATCCGGGCGGTATTCGAGAGGGACCCAGCCGCCGCTAATTACGCGGAGATAATTTTCACTTATTCAGGGCTGCATGCCCTGATGGCATACAGAATAACACATTTTTTGTGGGGAATTAATATGCCGTTTCTGCCCAGGTTCTTCTCACAGACGGCCAAAGTCGTAACCGGTATCGAAATACATCCCGGGGCCCGTATCGGGAACGGTTTTTTTGTGGATCACGGGATGGGGGTGGTCATAGGGGAGACCGCTGTTATAGGTGACAATGTAACATTGTTCCAGGGGGTTACACTTGGCGGGACAGGTAAGGAGAAAGGCAAAAGGCACCCTACTATAGGCGATAATGTCGTCGTCGGGGCGGGGGCCAAAGTGCTGGGTAACATTACTATAGGCAGCAATGTAAACATAGGCGCTAACGCGGTAGTCATAAGAAACGTACCGGATAACTCCACTGTCGTAGGGGTGCCGGGGAGGATCGCCAGGAAAGAGGGCCGGAGGATGCCGGCAGGGATAAACCTTGACCATACGTCATTGCCGGATCCGCTTCAACAGGCGTTGGAAAACCTGCAGCACGAAATAGATCATATTGAATCCGAGATACACGATTACCACGACAGGGAAACAACGTAACCCGGCGGGTCTGCGCCCGAACGGCCCGGGGATGGGTTTCCCGGTACTGCCACCGGCTAAACAGCACCAGGAGCATTGATGATAAAGATTTACAATACCTTGACCAGAAAAAAGGAAGAACTAAAGACCATCGAGCCCGGCAAAGTGAAGATGTATGTATGCGGCCCGACCGTATATGATGCGCCGCACGTTGGCCATGCCAGGAGCGCTTTTGTTTTCGACGTTATAAGAAGATATCTGGAGCACAGGGGGTTCAGGGTTGTTTTTGTCCGCAATGTTACCGATGTGGATGACAAGATCATCAAAAAAGCAGCCGGTGAACTGGGATCATCGGGCAAAAAAGCGGCCGGTGATGATTTAAAAGATAAGGTCCGGGAAGTCTCGGACAGGTATCTGAAAGAATACCATTCAGCTATGGATGAGCTGGGGGTCAAAGCGCCCGATCATGAACCGAAAGCGACGGAAAATATCTCCGGGATGATAAAGTTCATAAGCCTTCTTATAGATAAGGGGCACGCATATGTCACAGGAGGCAATGTATATTTCGATGTGGGAAGCTTCAGCGGTTACGGAAAATTATCCGGCCAGGATAAAGACCAGATGATGCAGGGCGCGCGCATAGAAAAGGACGACAAGAAAAAAGATCACCTGGATTTTGCCCTGTGGAAAGAGGTCAAACCCGGGGAACCTTGCTGGGAAAGCCCCTGGGGTATGGGGCGTCCAGGCTGGCATATCGAGTGTTCCGCGATGAGTACGGATATACTCGGGCCGGAATTCGATATACACGGAGGAGGATTGGACCTTATATTCCCTCATCATGAAAATGAGATAGCCCAGGCGGAGGCGGCTACCGGATGCTCCTTTTCAAGGTACTGGGTGCATAACGGTTTTTTGACCATCAACAATGAGAAGATGTCTAAATCCCTGGGGAATTTTATAAGCGTGAAAGACATTCTTGCGGAACATGCGCCGGATGTCATCAAGATGTTCATGCTTAAAACACATTACAGGAGCCCGATCGATTTTTCGGAAAAGAGTCTTGAAGAATCAAGAGCGGCCCTGGACAGGATAAAGATCTTTTTGTGGAAAGCTGATTTAGGCGTTCAAACCAAAAAGGATAATCCGGAATTTGGGAAATTGCAAACATCTGAAAACAATGGTGAAAGATTGAAAAAGATTATCGATGAGCATAAACAGAAATTCATCGAGGTCATGGATGATGATTTTAATACGCCTGAAGCGATTGCAGTGATCTTTGAATTAATAAACCAGGGCTGGAGTTTTATTGAGCCATTTAAAATAAACTCAGAGGATTTGAAATATGTTAACGACGCTATTGACGCTATTACCGAAATGTGCAATACGTTGGGGCTATCTCTTGAAAAACAGGAAATAAGTAAAGAAGATGCTGAGTCTATCGAGTCAAAGATAACAGAAAGAAATGATGCGCGAAAAGCTGGAGATTTTAAAAAAGCCGATGAGATCAGGGATGAGCTGATAAGTATGGGTATTGTTATAGAAGATACACCGGAAGGTACGGTATGGCGAAAGAATTGACCCGGGGGTTGTTTATAGCGCTTGAGGGCCCGGAGGGATGCGGGAAAAGCACAATATCTAAAAGGATAACGGATGAACTGGCTGGAAGCGGGTATAAAGCCCTGCGGACAGCGGAGCCGGGAGATACGGCGCTGGGTGAAAAGATAAGACAGATCCTGCTGGAGAAAACTGATATCCAGGCCGTTCCTCTGGCTGAACTTTTTCTTTTTGAGGCGGACAGGGCCCAGCATATAGCCGAAGTTATACGCCCGGCTCTAAACAGGAAAACTATTGTTATCTGTGACCGGTTCAATGCCGCGACTTTCGCGTACCAGGGATACGGGCTGGGGATGGACCTGGATACCCTGCGTATGATAGATGACGTATCGGTGGGAAAGACCAGGCCGGATCTCACGATCATTCTTGACGTTGATGTGGAAAAAGGGCTTTCGCGGGCCGGCAGGGGCGGACAGGCGGACAAGATGGAGGCCAGGAGCCGTGAGTATCATGAAAGGGTGAGGAAGGGGTATATCGATATGGCGCGGGAAGACCCCGGGAAGTTCTGTATAGTGGATTCCAACGGTGACATAGAGAGCGCGTATTCCGGAGTTAAGGAAAAAATATATGGGTTTATTGAAAAATATATCAGGACAGGATAATGCGGTAAAGTACCTTTGCAACTGTTTGGAGAAAAAGAGGATAGCGAACGGATATCTTTTCGCGGGTCCGGACGGTGTAGGTAAAGCGCTTACGGCCAGATCGTTCATCAAAAGTCTCATGTGCCGTGAACCGGATCATATACAGGAGCCATGCGGATGCCTTTCCTGCCGTAAAATAGAAAAAGGAGAACATCCGGATGTTATATGGATAGACCCGGAACGGAAACGCAGGATCAAGATAGACGAGATACGAAAGGTCAAAGATATACTTAACCTGAAGCCTTTTGAGTCCGACAGCAGTGTATGTGTTATAGCGGACGCCCATCTGATGACGGTGGAAGCGTCTAACGCGTTATTGAAAATACTGGAAGAGCCTCCGGGCAAATCTTTATTGATGTTGCTTTCCGATAAAAGAGAACTGATCCTGCCTACGGTTATTTCGAGGTGTGTGGAAGTAAAGTTCAATTATCTTTCAACGGAAACTACCGCGGCTATTATACAGAACATACTGGATCTTGGGGATGAAGACGCGGATTTTCTCGCGAGAATATCCGGCGGTTCTCCCGGCAGGGCTATGGCAATGGCCGGTGGTGGTCTTGTCGAGCGGAAAAACCATATCATGGGGAAGATCTATGAGATATTAAACAGCGGTGAGGCGGGGCTGATGAGATGGGATAATGAGGATAAAGAGGGACTTACAGAAGACCTCGAGCTTATGATAGCCGTTATCAGGGACATAGCGGTAGGGAAACTGGGATTAAAGAGTCTGTTGACCGACAGGAGGCTGATGGAAGGGCAGGCCGGGGACCTGCCGGATACGTGTTCTTTTGAGCGGCTATACCGTGTTATGGACAGGCTCATATCCATGAAAAAAGATCTGGAAGGGAACATAAACACTAAACTGGCGGCACAGGTGCTGCCGGGTATTGTGGCCGGCGGGACGACTTCCGGCCCCGGTTATGTGTAGAAATAAAGACCCTCGAATTTTCAGATACAATACGTGAAGGGGGAATATACTGTTATGAAAGAGATCGCAAGAGTTAAACTCAGGACCGCGGGCGAAGTGAAATGTTTTCTGGCTAACGGCATGAAATTCGAGCCGGGAGACCAGGTCATAGTGGAAGCTGACAGAGGACTGGACTATGGGGAAGTCGTCTCTATCGATGAAGAGATGAAAGAGCTGAAAACAAAGGGCAGGACGCTCAGAAAAGTCATAAGAAAAGCGAACCCGTGGGATGTGGAGCAGATAACCAAGAACAAGGATAAAAGCCGGGACCTTATAAATATATGCCTGCAGAAAATAAGGGACCATAACCTGCCGATGAAGCTTGTAGACGCGGAATACTCTTTTGACAGGTCCAAGATAATCTTTTATTTTACCTCGGAAAACCGTGTTGATTTCCGCAATCTCGTGAAAGATCTCGCGAGCATATTCAGGGTAAGGATAGAGTTGAAACAGATAGGTGTGAGAGATGAGGCGCGCATGGTAGGCGGATGCGGGTCCTGCGGGAGGGAATTGTGTTGTTCGTCATTCCTGAAGGATTTTGACCCGGTCACTATAAAGATGGCTAAAGTGCAAAACCTGCCGCTCAACCCTTCTAAAATATCAGGTTTATGCGGAAGGCTGATGTGTTGTCTCGGTTATGAGAACCAATGCTACAGGGAGCTGTCCAGGGGGTTGCCGAAAGTAGGCAAGGAAATAAAAACCGGTCAGGGGAAAGGCAAAGTGATCGCGGTGAACCCGCTGAAAAAGACCGTGACGGTGGATTTTGGGGAAGGCAACATAAGGAATGTGAAGATCGATGAAAAGGAGGATAGCAGGTAGACGCATGAAAACTTTTTATATCACCACACCTATTTATTACGTGAACGCGGCCCCGCATATAGGGCACGCTTATACCCAGGTAGCGTGTGATGCCGCCGCCCGGTACCGTCGTATGCTCGGACAGGAGGTCTTTTTTTTGACCGGGTCCGATGAACACGGCGAGAAGATCGAGGAAGCCGCTTTGAAAGCCGGATTTCCCGTAGGGAAAGAGAAGGATTTTGTGGATTCAATCGTCAAGAATTTTCAAAAGACCTGGAAAGCGTTTAATATCGGATATGATGATTTCATCAGGACGACCGATCCGGCCCATAAGAAAATAGTGCAGGATATACTTACCGTGGTCCGCGGGAACGGGGATATATACGAGGGCGAATATGACGGCTGGTTCTGTACGCCGTGTGAGACCTTCTGGACCGATACTCAGGCGGAAAAAGGCATATGCCCGGATTGTGCCCGTCCGCTGGAACGCATAAAGGAGAAGAATTATTTTTTCAGGATGAGTAAATATCAAGATTTTCTCCTGGATCACATAAACAAAAATCCCGGGTTTATTATGCCTGATTTCAGGAAGAACGAGGTCCTTGGTTTTTTGAAAGAGGGGTTGAACGATCTATGCATTTCCCGCCCCAGGGCCAGGATGTCGTGGGGGATAGAACTGCCGTTTGACAGTGATTATGTGGTATATGTATGGTTTGACGCTTTGATCAACTATATTTCAGGGCTGGAAAAGAACGGTATGTATGAAAAGTTCTGGCCGGCCGATTATCACATGATCGCGAAAGATATATTGAGGCATCATGCCGTATATTGGCCCATAATGCTGAAAAGTGCCGGGTACCCCCTTCCTGATACCATATTCGCGCACGGATGGTGGAAAATGGGTGACGAAAAGATCTCCAAATCCAGGGGTAACGTTGTAGACCCCCTGGCGCTTATAAGCAGGTTTAACAGCCCGGATCCGGTGAGATTTTTTCTGATGAAGGCCGTGAGCCTGGGGATGGACGGTGTGTTTACCGATGCGGCCATGATGACTCTATACAACAGCGATCTCGCCAACGATCTGGGGAACCTGTTGAACAGGACGCTTACGATGGTCGAGAAATATTTCGGGGGCATTTCACCTGAAGCCGATGTGAATAAAGCGGATAAGGATCAGGGAGCCAGGAGCGGGTCGCTGCTCGGGCAGTTAAAACTCCTGCCTTATAAAGTATGGGAAAAGGTCGGTGCGGAAAAGGCGCAACTGCTTTTCAAGGAAGCCCTGGAAGACGTATTCCATGTCATCGGTATGGCTAACAAATATATCGAGGAATCCGCTCCCTGGGAATATTCAAAAAAAGGTGATATGGAGTCCATAAAGGTGATCTTAGCGGATCTTCTGGAAGTACTCCGGATGTCGGCGGTCCTTTTATATCCGGTAATGCCGGATAAGACGCAGGAGATGTGGGCGCAGCTCGGTCTTCCGGGAAACGTGGGCAAAGAGGTGGACCCGTCTGAGATCAATAAGGAAAGTACGGGATATGACCCTGTAAACGCCAGACGATACCCCGCGGGGACCATGACAAAAAAAGGCGATCCGCTTTTCCCGAGGATAAAATAGAAATATCGGAGAAAGATGTGCCCCGACAAAATAGATTACAGAAGGTATATAGATGAATGCCCCGGGATCACCCCCTTTCAAAAAAAAGTCCTGCACGCTGTTATGGACATACCGAAAGGAGAGGTGAGGACATATGCCTGGGTAGGCCGCAGGATAGATTCCCGCGCGTACAGGGCCATAGGGCAGGCGTTGAAAAAAAATCCTTTTGCTCCACATGTACCCTGCCACAGAGTGATATCATCAGACGGGTCGATAGGAGGCTATTCGGGAGGGATACGCAGGAAACGGCGTCTTTTGCGGGAAGAAGGAGCGGCGATTTAGAAGTATGTTTGCAGGGTTTTTAGGGTTTATTGGGTTTCTTGGGTTCAATGCGTTTATAACTCAACAAACTCAATGAACTCAACAAACCCGATTAACGAAGACAGGTGTTTGATATGCGATTAGTAGATACACATTGTCATTTAGATCTGGGACAGTTCCATGATGATATCGACGCGGTAATTAAAAGGGCCGTTTCGGGGGGCGTCGTAAGGATGATAGTTCCCGGTATCAACCTGGACAGCAGCAGAAAAGCCGTCGAACTTGCCCGGGAACATGACGCTGTTTACGCCGCCGCCGGTGTGCATCCCCATGATGCCGATAAATGTACCGGCGATACATTTGAAGCGATAAAGTCGATCTGTGTGAGCGAAGACAAAGTGGTCGCCATAGGTGAAGTCGGGCTTGATTATTACAGGAAACATTCATGTGTTGATAACCAGCGGGACGTTTTCAGGGGATTCGCCGGGCTTGCCCGTGAGACGGGACTGCCGCTCATAATGCATAACAGGGACGCGGACTCTGATTTTATGGGGATAATAGAAGATTTTACTGACGGGATCAGAGGGGTGGTGCATTGTTTTTCCGGGGATGCCGGGTTTCTGGACAAAATATTGTCCAGGGGGTTTTATGTTTCTTTCGCGGGGAATATAACTTTTAAAAAATCCGATAATATCAGAGAGCTGATAAGGTCCGTTCCCCTGGAGCGGTTACTTCTGGAGACGGATTCCCCGTATATTTCTCCCGAACCCGTGCGGGGCAAACGCAACGAGCCGTTAAACGTGAATCGGCTGGTCCCGGTATATTCCGGGATATATGGATTAACCCCCGTCGACATCGCGAGGATAACTACGCATAATGCGAACAGCCTGTTCGGGCTCGGTATAGAGGAAAAGAGTGAGATAGCTTATTCTATACGCGATTCTTTATACCTGAATATAACGAACAGGTGTACAAATAATTGCACGTTCTGCACCCGGGACGTATCGAATTACGTAAAAGGGCACAATCTGAAACTTGAGAGGGACCCGGGCCTTGAAGAAATAATATCCGAAATGGGAGATATATCCGGTTATGAGGAAGTTGTGTTCTGCGGGTTCGGTGAACCGACTTTACGGCTCGATGTAGTCAAGGAAATAGCTTCCCTGGTAAAGGAAAAAGGTAAAAAAGTGCGGCTTGTGACCAATGGAGAAGGCAACATCATTAATGGGAGATCGATAGTCGATGAACTCGCGAAACTGGTCGACCGGGTATCTGTCAGTCTGAACGCCGATGATGAAGTGACATATTGCGAGGTGTGCAGGCCGGTGTATGGCCCGCAAGCCTATCATGACATAATAACGTTCATAAAAGAGTGCATACAGGCGGGCATGGAAGTCGAGATAACATGCCTGGATCTTATCGGGGCGGAAAAAGTGAAAAAGTGCGGGGATATAGCGGACGAGTTAGGGGCCGGGTTCAGATTGAGACATTTAAATGTAGTAGGTTGACCATAGGCCGGTGCCAGGATGCAGCGTGTCCGCTGATACCCGGTAAAAATGCTGATGAAAGACATTATCATTCGATATCTTAAAAAGAACATCCCGTATATATTGATGGTCATCTTCCTGGTTTCGGTACAGGTGTTCATTTTTGTAGAAAACCGTTCATCGCGGCCTGAAAGTGAAACGCGGGTTACCAGAGCCGATGAGACCACTGAACGTTTTTTCATGTTCGATCCCGATGAGATGAAAGCCAGGGAGGAAAAGGTGCGCCGGCTGGCTTATGAAAATCCGAAATTATACATGTTCCTGGGATTGGTGAATTTATCCATTCTTTTCGCTCTTTTTACGGGATTTATCCTGGATATTTATTTTTCAATAAGGATACTGCGGAAAAAACCGGTGATGATACGCAGTAACCGGCGTGAGGACCCGAGATGGTCTATATCGGATGTCTGTAAAGTGGCTTTGATCTTTCTTTCTTTCGGCTATGTATGCGCCATAGTCCAGGCCGTACTGGCGGATAAGATCAGTATCCTGGTCAATGAGAATTTTAACATGGTCTTCAATACCGCGTTGATGAACATTGTCGGTATAAGCGTGATCCTGTATTTTGCCGTGAAAAAATACGGGCACAGATTACCGGACCTGGGATTGACCGGGAAAAAGATGGCCAGGAATGTCTTTTATGCCGTTACGGGATATATCTCGCTTCTGCCGGTGCTGCTGGTCATCCTGGTCATTACATTCGTGGCAGCGAGGATGTTCGAGTATAAGCCGCCGCTGCAGCCCATCGTGAAGGTGTTCATGGAGGAAAAACAAACCGGGATATTGTGGTTATCCGCTGTTTTCGCGGCGGTATTCGGGCCGGTAGCAGAAGAGATATTTTTCAGGGGATTTATGTATCCCGCGATAAAAAGGATCACCGGGGGGATAGGCGCTGTAATAATAACTTCAGTCATCTTCGCGGCACTGCACGCGCATCTGGCCGGTTTTATGCCCATAATGGCGCTTGGTATACTGCTGGCGTACTTATACGAGAAGACCGGGTCGCTGGCATCGTCCATGGCAGTTCATATAATGCACAATCTGTCCATGGTGTGCCTGGTATTTCTTGTGAGAAGTATAGGTATGTAGTTTTGGTAGTTTGGAGTTAGGAGTAAGGAGTAAGGAGTGCGGAGGGTTTTTGTTATGCGCTTGTCCCGCTGTTAGTTTTGCGTAGCAAAACTAACGGGGCTATGCGATATACGAACAAACGATTTAAACGAATTAAACGAATCAACGTAGTTGCTATGCGCTCTGCGCTATGCTCTATGCGAATTAAACGAAATACGAAATACGGTATACGGAATACGAAAAAAGGGGACAAAATGGCGATAGAGACGATAAGGTGGAAGAACAACCATGTGGAATTGATCGATCAGAGGCTTTTGCCCGGCAAACTGAAATATGTCAGCTGCAGGAACGCGGAGGAGATGTGGCGGGCCATAAAAACGATGCAGGTCAGGGGCGCCCCGGCGATCGGTATAGCGGGGGCATATGGTGTCTATCTCGGTATACGGAAAAGCCGGGCGGGAAATACAACCGCGTTAGGTAAGGAAACGGAGGATGTTATTGAGTACCTTTCCGGCTCACGCCCCACGGCAGTGAACCTTTTTTGGGCGCTGGAAAGGATGCGGGATGTCCTGATGAATAATATGGACAAGTCCCCCGCGCGGCTTAAAAAAATACTTTTATCCGAGGCGGAGAGGATCCGCGAAGAAGACAGGGATGTCTGCCGCAGGATCGGGTATCATGGCCGTACGCTTATAAAAAAGAACATGAAGATACTCACACATTGTAATGCGGGGGCGCTGGCCACCGCGGATTATGGTACGGCGCTGGGGGTTATTTTCAGTTCGAAGAGTAAGATCAATAAAGTATATGTCGATGAGACGCGCCCGGTCCTTCAGGGGGCAAGGCTGACCGCGTGGGAACTTGTGAAAGAAGGGATAGATGCTGTTCTAATCTGTGACAATATGGCAGCCTCGCTTATGGCGAAAAAAGAGATCGATGCTGTCATAGTGGGGGCGGATAGAATAGCCGGTAACGGTGATACCGCGAATAAAATAGGCACATACAGTGTAGCGGTCCTGGCCCGCCATCACAAGGTACCATTTTATGTGGCTGCTCCGTCATCCACGTTCGATACGGACCTTAAATCGGGCGCGGAGATACCGATCGAGGAAAGAGAGCACGATGAGGTCAGGAAGATCGGCGGGCAGTATATGACCGTTAAAAATATCCGTGTCAAGAACCCGGCTTTTGACGTTACCCCCGCGGATCTTATTACAGGCATTATTACGGAACACGGAGTTATAAAAAATCCGAACAAAAAAAAGATAAAAAAACTTCTGGGATGATGTAAAGACACGATGCAATATGACCCCGTGTCATACGAAATACGATATACGGTATACGAAATACGGAATACGGACAATGAAAGAACTCGAGATAATCGAACAAATACGAAAAAAAGCCGGGAAGCCCGGAGGGGATGTTATCGCGGGTATCGGTGACGATTGCGCTGTGCTTAAATATTCCAAAGAAAAGTATTTATTATGGAGCACGGATATGCTGGTCGAAGGGACACATTTTATTGTCCCGGATGCCGGTTATAAAAAGATCGGCAGAAAAGCGGTCGCTGTGAATATAAGTGATATAGCTTCAATGGGAGGCATTCCCCGGTTCATCACGGTGAGTATCGGAGCACCCGGGCCTTTCAGATCCCGGGGATTTAAATCGTTATATAACGGGATCGAAGAGGTATGTGAAGAGTTTGGAGTCAAACTGGTCGGGGGGGATATCAACCGGTCTGAAAAACTGGTTATCGATATATCGATCATAGGGACTGTGGAAAAGAACAGGCTGACAAAAAGAAGCGGCGCCAGGGCGGGCGACAAGATACTTATTACAGGGCCGGTACGGGACGGCAGGAAAGACCATTTTGGATTTATACCCAGGGTCAAAGAGGCCAGATACCTTACTTCGCGGTACAGGATCACTTCTATGATAGATGTTTCAGACGGCATTTCGCTTGATATAGGCAGGATATGTGACGCGAGTGATGTGGGATGCAGCATCTACTCCGGGCATATCCCGCTAAGCAGGGGGTTGTCTCTCGAAGACGCGTTATATTACGGCGAAAGTTTCGAGCTGATGTTTACCATGTCTGCCCGTGAGTGCGATAAACTTTTATCGGGTAAGCGGGGCAAACACGGTTTTTATGTTATAGGCGATATCCTGCGCAGGAAAAAAGGCCGGAGGCTTACAGGTGAAAACG
>Ga0272443_10001822_pt1 | contig 29208 bp, 29 predicted proteins | sample SSMAcet12_FD_193581 | JGI IMG/M metagenome (GOLD analysis project Ga0272443, IMG submission 193581) | Marine sediment archaeal communities from Little Sippewissett salt marsh, Falmouth, MA, United States - SSM-Acet-12 | ecosystem: Environmental > Aquatic > Marine > Wetlands > Sediment ... | reverse complement strand
TCCGGCTCGATCCCGCTCTCCTTAAGGACCTTGAGAACCCCGACGTGCGCTGCCCCCCGCGCCCCCCCACTCGAGAGCGCCAACCCGATCTTCCGCTCACCCAAGATGGCTCACCGTATGTATCGTAGCAGGAAACGAGCTGCCCGCCAATCCAATCCCGAACCGACGTCTCTCGAACCTGCCGGGAGCCGTTTCGAACGGTCCGCGGCGGATTCCGCAAAGCGAACGCGGGGAACGTTCGAAGCGGCGTTCCCCGCGGAATCGACCGGGCTCAGGCTGTGATCGCACCGACCGGGCACTGATCGATGGCGTCCTGGATGCAGTCAGCGCCGGCCCCCTCGATGGCGTTTGCCTTGCCTTCGGCGTTCATCTCAAACGCGTCGGCGCAGACCTGCGTGCACAAACCGCAACCGACGCAAAGGTCCTGATCGACCTTGGCCATGAGATCCTCCTCCTTTCGTGAACTGATCATGCAGCAAGAATCCGACGGCGCGAAGGATACCACACGGCCGACTCTCGGCCAACCGGGCCTTCGGACCGGTCGAGCGGATCTGCTATAGTCCGTCCATCGCTGCGTGTGAGGGAGGAGATGGCATGAAACGCGGAGTCGCTTTGGTGTCGATCTGTCTCGTTGTGACGGGCATCCTGGCGGTCGCGCAGGAATCGCTCGAGGAAGCGCTGGCTCTGTTCGATCCGAACGGGGACGTTCACGTGGCCTTCTCCGAAGAGGGGAAAGCGCAGCTCGAACGAATTATCGAGGCCCTTCGCGAAGCGCTCGGCGTGCCGAGCGTCCTCGACGAGGAGTCGGAGACCGAGGTTGGCGCGCTCCCCGTTCCGTCCGAGAGCAAGGACCTGGTCAACAAGCTGTCGCAGGCCTACTACTCGTACGCGGACGCGTTCCTGCGGGACCATCCGGACCAGCGGTCAACGTTCCTGAAGGGGAAGCAGTGGGGTTTCAAGAGTCTGCGAATGAACCCGGCGTTCGTCGCATTCGAGGAGCAAGACGGGTTCGTGGCGGCGGTGGCGGCGGAGACGGACGTCGCCGCCCTCTTCTGGACCAACGCCAACTGGCTGCGCTGGGCCGAGCCGGACATCCTGAGCGCGATCAAGGCGGGGATCGCCAAGAAGTCGCTCGCGATGTCGGAACGGGCGATCGATCTCGATGCGGCCTACAGCACGTATGCGTCCTATAGGGCCCTGGGCGCATTCTGGCAGGGGATGCCGAGCAATCCGATTCTCGCGGTGTTCACCGGCGGCCTGATGCAGGACTACGAGAAAGTGCTGGCGAGTTTCTGCCCCGTCGTCGACGAGCCGTCTTTCTGCGACGGCGTCGACGACCTCATCGACCCGATCTGCTCGGCATACTTCGAGAATCGCGTCCTGTTCGTGCAGTACTACTTGATGCCGCTTGACCACTGGGAGGATGCGGCGCGCGTCCTTCAGTCGGTCCTCGACGAGCCGATCGGGGAGCTCTTCCCACTGTACAACGGGCTCAACCGGCTGATCGCGGAGGAGCTTCTCGGAGAGGTACAAGGGCACTTATAGACGCTCTCGCGAGCGGTGCACCGATCGATCGACGGGGCGTTGCGCGCCGTCGAGGCGGTTTGTCGCGTTCGGATCGTTTCAGTATATTGGGCCCCAATCAGCCCCCTAGGAGGTCGAGAGAGATGAGGAAGCTCCTGCTGTTCACGATGTTAGCGGTGTGGATCGGCGGCGGCGCCGCGGTCGCCATGACCCTCGACGAAGCGCTGGCATTCTTCCCGGGTAACGACATCATGATTCCGTACAGCGACGAGGGGAAGGCGACGCTTGAGGAGATGGTCGAGGCATTCCGAACCGCGTTGGGCATCAACGAGGACCTGGATGAGGGCAACGAGGATGCCGTCATGGCGTTTGAGATCGACGCGAGTCTGCTCGACGTGATGACCAAGCTGTCCCAGGCATACTACACGTACGCCGATGCTTTCCTCGACGGCGAGTCGGAGGAACGCCCGATGTACCTGCGGGGGAAGCACTGGGGACTGAAGGTGCTGCGGATGGATCCGGACTTCGCAGCAGCGGAGTCCGACGACGGATTCGTAGCGGCGGCCGCCACGATCGACAACCTGGCTGCCGGGTACTGGGCGGCGGCGAACTGGCTCCGCTCGGCGCAGTACAACCCGCTTGAGGCTGTCTTCGCCGGCGTCCCGGAGAAGACTGATGCGATCAACAAGCGGTGCCTCGAGATCGATGAGACGTACATGGCGTTCGGCGGTTATCGTGCCCTGGGCGCTTTCTGGTCCGGACTTCCGAAACTGCCTGCCGGCTACTACCGGAAGAACTGGAGTCGGTCGCTTGGCTACTTCTGCCACATTGTCGACGAGCCGGAGATCTGTGCGGAGTGGGATTGCGATGTCTGCCCCGAGCTCGACGGGTTCGACCCCGCGGCGAACGAGTATCTCGAGAATCGGACGTTCTTCGTCGAGTTCTACCTGATGGAGCGAGGCATGTGGGAAGACGCGAAGCGGATCCTCGATTCGATCCTTGTCGAGGCGATCGGCGAAACGTACCCGCTGTACAACGCGATTTCGCTCGAGAAGGCCGCCGCCTTCCTCGTGGAGGTTGAGGAGCACCTGTAAGAGGAGCAGGCGGAGATCGAGACCGGAAGAAGGCCCCGGGCCGTCTCGGCGCCCTCCTCTACCTAGCTAGCCGCTTCGTTTGAGGCGCCCGGATCGCTTCGCGTACGCCTCGACGTACCGGAAGACGATCAGTCCGGCGGCGATGATCGCCACGCCGATGCCGATCAGTGCACCGACGGTCGGAAGCAGCGTTACCGTTTCCTCGCCTTCGAGCAGACAGGCGCGCATCCCCTTGATTACGTACGTTGCCGGGGAGGCGGCCGCGATCCGTTGGAGCCAGGCGGGCAGCGTCTCGATCGGGTAGTAGACGCCCGAGATCAACAGAAGGATCGCCGCGACCGCGTTCGTCATCTGCGCTCCGCGCTCCGGGTAGAGAAGCGGCAGCACCGCGGCGAGGATCCCGAGCCCGACGAACGACACGCTTCCCGCCAGCAGCATGAGCACCGCGCCGATCAGGTTCGCGCCTCCTAGATTCAGCCGGAAGAAGGCGACCACGATCCCCAGGATGACCAGCGTTCGCACGATGCCATAGCCGATGGCGAACAGCGTCGTGCCGACGAGGTGTGTCGGCCGGGAGACGGGGGCCATGAACGTGTACTCGATCGTCCCCTCCCAGCGCTCCCACGCGATCATTTCGCTGATCGCGTAGAAGATCACCGACAGGTACTGCCAGATCAGCGCACCGACGAGCAGGTAGGTCACGATGTACTGCGTGTCGATCTCCTGCCCTGAGATCGCCCCCATCCCGTTGCCGATGTAGGTGATCGCGAGCGCATTGGTCAGCGAGTAGATCAGCCAGACGACCTCCCAACCCCAGTATCGCTTGATCAGGTTGACGTTGCGCTCGACGAACGCGTAGGCGCCACGCATCTCGCGTACGAACGCGCTCATGCCGGCACCTCCTCCTTTGCCTCGGCCTCCTCAAACGTGCGCCCGGTCAGCGCGAGGAAGACGTCCTCCATGGTCGTCTCGTCCCCGTTCTTCGCCGAGACCAACGTCTTCAGTCCGGCCGGTGTGTCGAGGGCGATGATCCGCCCCTCGTCGATGATTGCGATGCGATCGCACAGACGATCGGCCTCGTCCATGTCATGCGTCGTCAGCAGGACCGTCGCATCGTGTGTTTGGCGGATCTCGCGGACGAACGCTTGGACGTCCCGTTTCGAATGCGGATCGAGGCCGGTCGTCGGCTCGTCGAGCAGCAGGAGGATCGGCGCGGTCAGGAAGCCCCGCGCTACCGCGACCTTCTGTTGCATTCCGCGAGACATGTGTTCCATCGGGCTGTTGAACGTCTCCTCCTTCAGCCCGAGACGCTTCATGATCGTGCGCATCCTTTGGCGGGCCTCCGTGGCCTCGAGGCCGTAGAGACGCGCTGCGTACATCAGGTTCTCGATCGGCGAGAACTTCTTGAAGAAGGCGGCGTCGACCGACACGCGGTTGATCATCCGCTTGACGGCGAACGGGTCGTGCTCGACATCGTGGCCGAAGACGCGTAGGCTCCCGCTGTCGGGGAGGAGGAGCGTCGAGACGAGTCGGATCAGCGTCGACTTCCCCGACCCGTTCGGGCCGAGAACGCCGAACACCTCGCCGCGCGCGACCGTCAGATCGATCTTCCGAAGGGCGGCGACTTCCTGCTTCTTGGATCTTCGAAGGAGGCGGCGCTTGCCGGTCCGGTCCTTGCGGACGAACACCTTGCGCACGCCCTCGACCTCGAGTGCGGTTGTACGCATGACGACTCCCTAGCTTCGCTTGACTGGGACGACGGTATGTACCGGCCGGTAATCGACGTCGTAAGTCGATGGCGGAACCTCTGGGTTCCGTGGGCGACGACAGGCTCTAGGCCTGCCGAACGGCGGGCCGCGGGGGCCCTAGAGACTTAGCATCCTCGTCATGTCGCAACCTCCCGAGAAGGCCCGGAAGGGCCGGTATGGTGGAGCAGTGTAGCGCCTTCGACGTAGCTACGCAAGTGCCGTCTGGCTGAAGAGAAGTGATGGGAATCCGGGTGGCAGAGGCGAAGGCAGCGGTCGGCCAAGCGGCATCGAGCATCTTCGCGCCGCTTGCGGCACGAAGCGACCGCTTGCCGTCTTGTGTGCGCCCCGTCCCGAACGGCGCTCCTTGCGATGGATCGGACGCGAGCATAGACTGTCGCTTCTGTTGGAAGAACAGGCGGCCGGTTCGACAGACGGAAAGGGGGCCCGGCATGCGCTCAACACAGGTTGTTTCCTTTGTACTCTTGCTGGTCGTGGCAGCGGTCGGCATGGCATCGAGCCTCGGCGAGGGTGCCGCGACGGACGGCTTCGAGGCACCGGCGAACATGGCGCTCATTCCTGCGGGAAGCTTCGACATGGGGGACAGCTTCCACGAGGGCTGCCCGGACGAGTGGCCGGTCCACACGGTGACGGTGAGCGCGTTTTACATCGGTCGCTACGAAGTGACCAACGATGAGATGGTGGAAGTGCTGCAATGGGCCTACGACAACGGGCGGATCGAGGTGTCCGACACGACGCTCCGCAACGCCACGGGCGACCCGAGGAAGCTGCTGTACCTGGATGACGACCAGTGCCGGATCACGTGGAACGGAAGGACGTTCGGCATCAAACCGGCCAAAGGTTCGGGGTACCCGTGCGTCGAGGTCTCGTGGTACGGAGCCGTGGCGTTCTGCAACTACCGCAGCGAGATGGAAGGACGGACGCCGTGCTACGATCTTGACGACTGGAGCTGCGACTGGTCCGCGAACGGATACCGTCTGCCGACGGACGCGGAGTGGGAGAAGGCGGCGCGCGGGGGCGCGGCCGGGCGCCGGTTCCCGTGGGGCGACACGGACACGATCCAGCAGACCCGCGCCAACTACAAGAGCAGCTCCGAACAGAGCTTCGACACTAGCTTGACGCGCGGCCATCATCCAGACTACGGCATCGGTGAGTATCCCTACACAAGTCCCGTTGGAAGTTTCGCGCCGAACGGGTACGGGATCTATGACACGGCCGGCAACGTCTGGGAGTGGATCTGGGATTTCTGGGACGGGCACTACTACTCCGTATCGCCGGACGTCGACCCGCGGGGTCCTTCGACCGGTACGTACCATGTGGTCCGTAGCGGCCGCTGGGGCTACGACGCGATGAGCTGCCGCGTTTCGGGCCGCCGGCACGGCTGGCCCGGGGGCCGTCGGCGCATGGGCTTTCGCATCGCACTGTCAGCCGGCGAATAGGCGCGTGGAACCTCTCGCTTCGATTCGGGCTCGAGTCTTCTGCCGAAAGGACGGCTCTCGCTCGTGGGGCAGGCTGCCCGGCATGACAGGTAGCGGTTGAACTCGGTTCACCGCCTGGCTAGGATAAACGACGGGCCCCGCCAATCGCGCTGGCCCCACGGCGAGCATCAGAGGTGCGAAGATGCACGAAGCGAAGCAGGATAAACGAGAAAGGCCGGCGGTCCTCGCGGGACGAACCGTACGGGGAGTCTGCGTCTCGGTCGCCGTCATCGTGATGGTCATCGCCGTCTCTTTGGGCGTTCTGTGCGGTGACGAGCAGACGGAGCCCGAGTTGGCTCCGCTGTTCACGCTGCCCAACCTTGACGGAGACGACGTGTCGCTGGCGGAGTATCAGGGCAGCGTCGTCATCATCGACTTCTGGGCGACGTGGTGCGAGCCGTGTCTGAGGATGTTTCCCGAGATCCATGCCCTACAGCAGGCCTACGCGGATCGCGGGGTCGTCCTGCTTGTGGTCAGCCTCGACAAGAGCGCGGAACCGGCGCTTGACTACCTGATCGAGAACGGATTCGCGACGGACAACGTTCTGTGGGGATCACTCGACGACGCTCGGGAGGTCAAAGCTCTCTTCAACGTCGGCGGGATCGTTCATACGTTGATCATCGATCGAGCCGGATACATCCGCTTCTCAGGTCATCCGAAGTACCTCACGGCCGAACTGATCGAGGTCTGGTTGTAGCCCCGCACTCGAAGCGGCGAAGGCGGTCTCGGCCCACTCCACAGCGCGGAGGGTCCGGGTTTCGGATACCCTTGATGCTCGCACCACGCTCTTCCAGCGTTTGTGTCGGCGAACCGTCGCACGACACTGGCGAAAGGAGAACGCCCCGGGCGGAGCGTTCTCCCAGGGACTGGTCTGGCAGGGCTGGCGAAGAGAGAAGCCACGGGGCGACACGTGATCGTGCGCCGCCCCGCGGGAAGGCTTAGCCGGCGACCAGGTTGCGCCCTGGCCGCAGCTCCTTGACGTAGGCGTGGTTGGCGCGGACGGAGGAGCGCATCCCGACCCTTTCGTAGAGAGCGGGGGCGCCCGACTTGCTCTCCGTGTGGACACTCAACACAGCGCCCTGGATCCCACGCTCGGCAAGAGCGCCGAACGCGTGAAGGAGCAGTGCTCGACCGATGCCGCGCCGACGCCACGGGGGGCGAACGCCGACATCGCTGATCTTCGCCCGATCCGGGTCTCCGGGGGCGGTGGCGTGGCAGATGCACAGACCGACGACGGTGTCATCGTCGCAGTCGTAGCCAGAAACCAGAGGGTGGGATCGAAGCCGTCCTCTCGCATCAGCCGACGCCATTCCTCGAGCTCCGTCTCGAACGGCTGTTTGACGATCCCGTAGTGGTTCGCGAACGCTTCGCACCAGGCCGGCACGAGGGCTTCGTCATCCTTCCCGGGTGTGAGCTCTCGTACGCCGATTCCCTCGGGCCAACGTCCCGGCTCCTCCCGACGGGCCGATGACTCCGTCGTGAAGTCGACCTGCATCAAGTGGAACGTCCGGCTGTGGTCGAAGCCGTGGCGCTCCAGCTCCCGTAGTTCCGTCATGTCACTCTCCGGTGCGCCGGCGACGAGCGCGATCCGCGCGTCCGCCGGGGCCTTCGGGATGACGCGACGCGCCTCGGCTTCCATCCACCCGAACAGATCGTCCCACAACCAGGACGCTTCGTTGTGGTCGGGGTGAACCACGAAGCCGCCGAACACGTCGACGGGTGGATCCTTCACGTCGCGGATCCGGGCGAAGCCGATCAGCGCACCGTCGGGCGCGAACACCAGCCGGCTGTCGGTGACGGGATCGAACTTCGGGTGATCCCAGTGCTGGAGCATCCGCTCCGGTGTCGCAGGACGTCCTCTGCCGGCGCATTCTGATTGATCATTGACGAGATTCGCGACACGTTTTGCGTCGTCGCTTGTCGCAGACCGAGCCGTATGGCCATCGGGCAAGTGATGAGTCATGTAGCCTCCTAGAGGGTTCTAGGAGGCCAGCGGCCGCGGTGCGCCTGGGCCAAGATGGTTTCGGCTTCGGAGCGTGCTGTGTCGATCCGTCGCGCTATGCAGGAGCAACACAGGGAGCGACCGCTGACCTCGTTAGGTTGGTCATACAGGTCACCCCCTTTCGCCCTCGACGGACGGTTGAGATGCAGCCATTCTACCGATCCGAAGACTGCGAGACAACGACAGCCAGGGTCCCCAGTCCCGCGGGCACCGGACGAAGGAGCGCGTCTTACTCCGGCGGATCCCAGGCACGGATCCAGTCGAAGGTCTGCCCGGCGAACGTGACGGTGAGTTCGAGCACGTGGAACCGCATCCCCTCTCCGACAAGGATCCACCCTTGCGCGTGACCGGTCTGTCGAATGCGTATCGGTTCGTCGGGGCCGACCTGTGGATTCGTGGTGTCGCGATGGAAGCTCTCCTCCCATCGAACACAGGCGGAGAAGGCGCCCCGCGCCCAATCCGGAAACGTCGCGTCGTCCAGTTCCCCGATGAGACGATCGCCTTCGTCCCACGTCACGCTTCGAAACAGGTTGTACTTCAGCCCGGGCTGGATGGCGTGGGCGCGCAGTTGATGCTGCGCGATGCGGATGTACTTGTCCTCGTCGGGGGACGAGCACGCCGACAAGAGGAGGCAAAGCAGCAGCGACGCGGCCGCACATCGTTTCATGGGCTTCTCCTCGAGGGCGTACTCGGAGGCCGTCTCCGCTTCGTCTCGGGCCAGGCTGCAATTGCTCACCGGGGCGCGTTTCCTACCGCTTGTACCCGATCGAACGCAGGAACTTCTTGCGGCAAGCGATGTCGTCGGCGTTTTCGACGCCCATGGGCGAGGAGCCGTCGATGACGCCGAGGATCCCTCGGCCGGCTTCGGTCTCAGCGACGACGACCTGCACGGGGTTCGCGGTGGCGCAGAAGATCCGGCAAACCTCGGGAACGCGCTTGACGGCACCCATGACGTTGATCGGGAACGCGTCCTGGAGGAACACGATGAACGAGTGCCCGGCGCCGATCGCCTCCGCGTTTCGGACCGCGAGCGCTTCGAGTTCCTCGTTCGTTCCGGAGCGGCGGATCAGACATGGCCCGGACGCCTCGCAGAACGCGAGGCCGAACTGGATCCCGGGGATCGCCGTGACCAGCGCCTCGTGGAGGTCCTCGACCGTCTTGATGAAGTGGGACTGGCCGAGGATTAGGTTCAGCTCGTCGGGGTTCTCGATCGTCACGAGCCTGAGATCGATCTGCGTGCTCACCTTGCTACGCTCCTTCCTTCGCTGTCCGAACCGTCGCATCGGTCGCCGCAGCTACATCCGCGACGCAACTCGTCGGCGAGATCGTCCGAATCGAGGCGGATGTCCCGCTCCTCGCCGGAGTCCATGTTCTTGAGCCTGCCTCTTCGACTGGCGACCTCGTCATCGCCGAGAACCAGTAGGTACCGGGCGTTCAGCTGATTCGCCAGGGCGAGCTGCTTGCGCAGTCCTCGATCTCGGTGGTCGAGCTCCACCGCCAGCCCGGCCCGACGTAGCCGCTCGGTCATCTCGAACGCAAACCGGCGGCCGTCGTCGCCGATCGACGCGACGAACAGGTCGATGCGGTCCGGCTCCAGGGCGACCTCGCGCTCCTGCAGTACGAGCACGAGCCGGTCGGTCCCCCCGGCGAATCCAACGCCGGGAGTCGGCGGTCCGCCGAGCGTTTCGATCAGCCCGTCGTACCGACCGCCGCCGAGCAGGGAGTCCTGGGTGCCGAGGTCGGCGGAGATCAGCTCGAACACGGTTCGGGTGTAGTAGTCGAGTCCGCGCACGAGGTGAGGGTCGATTTCGTAGGCGAGGCCAAGGCGATCGAGTCCCGCTTGAACCTCGGCGAAGTGCGGGGCGCAGCCGTCGCAGAGGTATCCGGCCGGTCCCGGCGCCCCGTCGATGAACGGGCGGCAGGTGGACTCCTTGCAGTCGAGGATCCTCAGGGGGTTGTCCTCGTAGCGGCGTCGACAGTCGGCGCACATCGATCCGATCGAGCCGGCGAAGTGGCCGCGCAGGGCGGCGTGGTACGCTTCTCGGTCGTCCGGACAGCCGATCGAGTTCAAGCGCAGCGACAGGCCGCCGAGCCCGAGTTCGGTCATCAGCGTCCACGCGAACGCGATTACCTCGACGTCGAGGCTCGGATCGAGTGAGCCGATCGCCTCGATTCCGTACTGATGGAATTGGCGATAGCGGCCCTTCTGCGGCTTCTCGTAACGGAACATCGGGCCGAGGTAGTAGAGCTTCTGGAACGGCGCGTTCGTCTGCAGTCCGTGCGAGAGGTAGGCGCGGGCGACCGACGCGGTGCCCTCGGGGCGGAGCGTCAGGCTGCGCCCCTTCTGGTCGGGGAAAGTGAACATCTGCTTGGTGACGACCTCGGTCGCTTCCCCGATCCCGCGGGTGAACAGATCGGTGTGCTCGACGATCGGGAACCGGATCTCTCGGTAGTTGTATCGGCGTGCGACCTCGCGGATCACGCTCTCGACGAGGCGCCACCAGCCGGCCTCCTCGGGGAGGAGATCGTTCATCCCGCGAACGAGCTCGTAGCTCATTGCACCGCGCGAAGTACGTTGACCATCTCGATCAGGGACTCGGCGGCCTGAGCTCCCTTGTTACCGGCCTTCGTCCCGGCCCGCTCGATCGCCTGGTCGATCGTGTCGGCGGTGATCACGCCGAACGCTAGCGGGACCGACGCGTCGAGGTTGACTCGCGCAAGCCCTTTGCTGACCTCGCCGGCGACGTATTCGAAGTGGGGCGTCGCACCACGGATCACGGCCGATAACGCGACGATCCCATCGTAGCGGCCGGTCTCGGCCATCACCTTCGCCGCCTTCGGCACCTCGAATGCGCCCGGCACTCGGCAAACGTCGATCGCGTCGTCCGCGACGTTCGATCGGCGGAGGCGATCGAGCGCCCCCTCGAGCAGGCGCTCGGTGATCAGGTTGTTGAATCGACTGACGACGATGCCGACGCGCAGGCCGGCCCCGTCGAGCTTCCCTTCGAAGACCGCTCCCATGGCTCCCTCCTCGGGGCTTCCCGGTTTGTGGATCTCGCTTACCTCATGCCTCTTCCTCGGCTGTTCGGCATCCGCGGAGCCGGGCCGAGCGGCTTGGGAGAACGACACGCGTTCGCCCTGTTCGCTATACGTTACGTAGTTGGTGTCCCAACTTCTCCTTCTTCGTCTTGAGGTACTGACGATTGTACTGGTTGGGCGGGATCTCGATCGGGATCTGCTCGACGACTGTCAGGCCGTACCCGGAGAGGCCGACGATCTTCTTCGGGTTGTTCGTCAGCAGGCGGATCGTCGTCAGGCCGAGATCGCAGAGGATCTGTGCTCCGATCCCGTAGTCGCGCAGGTCGGCCTCGAATCCGAGGCGCTCGTTCGCCTCGACCGTGTCGAGCCCTTGATCCTGGAGCTGGTAGGCGCAGACCTTGTTCTTCAGTCCGATGCCCCGTCCCTCCTGTCGCATGTAGACGAGCACGCCGTGCTTCTCCTCTTCGATCTTCTCGAGGGCGTGCTGCAGCTGACCGCCGCAATCGCATCGGAACGATCCGAAGACGTCGCCGGTCAGGCACTCCGAATGGACGCGTACGAGGACGTTTTCCACGCCCAAGACGTCTCCTTTCACCAAGGCGACGTGCTCCTCGTTCTCGATCGGGCTGGTGTAGCTGACGATCCGGAACGCCCCGAAGCGGGTCGGTAGCTCCGCCTCGGCGACGCGCTCGATCAGCCGTTCGGTTCGCTTCCGGTGCGCGATCAAGTCGGCGATGTTGACGATCGACAGGCCGCGCGCCTCGCCGAAGGCCTCCAGATCGGGGAGGCGGGCCATCGTGCCGTCGTCGTTGAGGATTTCGCAGAGGACGGCCGCCGGCTTCAGGCCGGCGAGCCGCGCGAGATCGACGGTCGCCTCGGTGTGCCCGGCCCGGCGCAGGACCCCGCCGTCGCGGGCGATCAGCGGAAAGACGTGGCCGGGCAGTGCGAGGTCGGCCGGCCGTGTCGCCTCGTCGATCAGAAGTCGGATCGTCTCGGCGCGATCGTGGGCCGAAATCCCGGTGGTGATCCCGTCCTTGGCGTCAACCGAGACGGTGAAGTGCGTCCCGTGCAGCGCGGTGTTCTCGGGGCACATCGGGGAGAGACCGAGGGCGCGGGCGCGCTCCTCCGTGATCGGCGTGCAAACGAGCCCGCGACCATGGGTGATCATGTAATTGACCGCGTCCGCCGACGCGTGCTCGGCGGCGATGACGAGGTCGCCCTCGTTCTCGCGATTTTCGTCGTCGACGAGGATCAGCATCTCGCCGGCCGCGTACTTCCGGATTGCCTCTTCAATCGTGATGAACAAATGGCATCATCCTTTCGACGTACTTCGCCAGGATGTCGAACTCCAGGTTCACCGGATCGCCGCTCGCGCGGTCCTGCATCGTCGTCCTCTCGTGCGTCTCGTGGATGATCGAACAGCGGAACGAGTTCCCGTCGAGTCCATAGGTCGTCAGGCTGATCCCGTCGACGGCGATCGATCCCTTCTCGACCACGTACCGGAGGAACGTCCCCGGGTACGAGACGATCAGGATCCAGCCGCCCTCATCCCGGTACAGCGCCCCGACCCGACCGATCGCATCGACATGGCCGAGGACCAAGTGTCCGTCGAGCCCATTGCCCGGTCGGACCGGCTGCTCCAGGTTCACACGTGCTCCCGTTCGCAGACCGCCGAGCGTCGTCCGTTGTGCCGTCTCACGCGAGAGATCGGCGCAGAAAGCGCCGTCGGCCAGCGCGCGGACCGTCAAGCAGACGCCGTTGACGGCGACGCTCGCACCGACGCTGAGGTGATCGCGCATCCCGGGAGGCAGCTCGATCTCCACCTCGCCATCGCGCGATGACCGGAGCCGTCCGAGATCCTGTACAACGCCCGTAAACATCGGCGAGGCGCAGTGTACCGCGGGCGAACACCCTGTTCAACGGAGTTGCACGCGTTTCGTGGCCACGATACCCTCTGCAGAGGAGGTCAATGTGTCGACGAAACCGGTTTGCTTTGCAACGCTAGCTGTTCTCATTCTTCTTCTATCGCTGTCGGCGGTCGCTGCCGAGCCGAAGATCACCTACGATGCCGCCGAGCGGGAGGGGTATCGAGAGCTGATCGTCACCACTCCGCTCGCCAACCTCCTCTTCTCCGAGGACGGGGGGACGCTCCGAAGCGTCCTCCTGACGTTCGCGCCGTACGGCTCGAGCGTCGAGGAGTTGGTCTACGGGGCGACGACGGACGCGACGACGTTCGCGCGTCGGTACACCGCCGATGCGGAATTCCCGTTCGGCCTGCTCGGAGAGGGGGCGGAGGGGACCTACACGCTCGCTGAGCCGGAATGGACCGACTCCGGCGGACTGGTCGTCACGTTCACCGGCGACCTGGCCGGCTACACGGTGGTGAAACGGTTCACGCTCGAGCCGGATGCGCTGTACAGCCTGGATCTTGAGATCGAGGTTACGCCGACGGCCGGCGCGGCGCCGGAGCTTGTGATGACCGTACAGAAGTACATCCCGCAGCCCAAGGGACGCGAGCTGCAGTACCTGTTCGACGGGGAGAAGTCGTCGGCGTTGCTCGCCAGCGGCTCGTACTTCTCGTTTGGCGGGCTCGGCCTGATCGACGACGACGTCGTCTTCTTTCTCATCCCGGAGGACGGCTCGACGGTCGATCCGTTCTCCGAAGCGACCGAGTCGGGGAGCTGGCGGTTCGGCGTGAAGCTTGAGGCGCCGGAGGGGACATCGTCTTACCGGTTCACGTTATACGCCGGCAGGCGCCGGTTCCTGCTCTTGGAAGAGGTCGGGATCGAGGCGCTCGACGAGCCGGGGGTCGGCGCGCGGGCGATGGTGATCGTGATCCAGTTCTTGAACATCCTGTACCGCTACACGGGCAACTACGGGTGGGCGATCATTCTGTTCACCCTGATGACGCGGATCATCCTCTTCCCGCTGATGCGGAAGCAGTACCACTCGATCGCCAAGACCCAACGGATTCAGCCGCGGCTGAAGCGGATCCAGGAGCGGTTCAAGGACGATCGCCAGCTGATGCAGCAGAAGACCCTCGAGATGTACAAGAAGGAGGGTGTCAACCCGATGGGCGGGTGCCTGCCGATGCTGATCCAGCTTCCGATCATCTTCATCATCTGGCGGGCGATGCTCTACGCGAGCGAGCAGATCCACTTGTCGCCCGGCTTCCTCTGGATCCCCGACTTGAGCGTCTACGACCCGTACTTCATCCTCGTCGTCCTGACGACTTTGATCATGGTCGTCCAGCAGAAGTTCATGGCCGCGATGCCGACCGGCGACGCGAAGGGGATTCAGAAGTACATGGGGTACTTCTTCCCGGTACTGATGGGCATCCTTCTGTGGCGCTTCCCGGCCGGCCTTTGGCTCTACTACCTCTTGACGACCCTCGCCCAGGTCGGGCAGCAGGCGTTCGTGAACTGGGAGATGGCGCGTGCCGACGCGGGCAGTGTCTCCGTGCCGATGGATGTCGAGGAGTTCGACGAAGAGGTCGAGGAGAGCGATGGAAACGACGGCGCTCCAGCGGGAGGTTGAGGACTACCTCCGCGAGCTTCTCACGATCCTCGAAGAGGATGCAACGTTCGATGTCGAACCGACGGTCCCCGATGGCGGGCTGTACGTCAATCTCGAGGGGAGCCTCTTCTCTCTCCCCGAGGACCGGTCGGTCCTGGCGGCGCTGGAGCTACTGCTGCGCGGCGCGCTGCGTCGGAAGACCGGCGAGGATGTCGAGGTCGTTTTCGACGTCAACGGGGCCGTGAAGCGCCGCCGCGCAGAGCTGATCCGGTTCGCTCTGACGAAGGCGGAGGACGTCCGTCGCGAGAGGAAGCGGCTCCGCCTTAATGCCATGCCGCCGCACGAGCGGCGGGCGATTCACGTCACGCTGGCCAACGTCCCCGGCGTGAGGACCTACAGTGTCGGCGAGGGCGACGAGCGCCGGGTGATCATCGAACCCGACGACGCCTGATGAACGGCGACACCGTCGCGGCGATTTCTACGCCGATCGGCGAAGGAGGAATCGGGATCGTCCGGCTCACCGGCCCCGACGCGATCGACATCGCCGCCCGCCTGTTTCGCTCCGCGCGGGGCGTGTCGCTCGAGACGGTGCCGACCCACACCCTCCACTACGGGCGTATCGTTGCGGCCGGCCGGTCGGTCGACGAAGTGCTTGTGTCCATCCTGCGGGCTCCCCGGACCTACACGCGCGAGGACGTCGTAGAGGTCAACTGCCACGGCGGCGTCGTTGCGACGCGGGCCGTCCTCGACGCGGTGCTCGCGGCCGGGGCGCGGATGGCCGAACGCGGTGAGTTTACAAAGCGTGCGTTCCTCAACGGTCGGATCTCGCTCGATCAGGCGAAGGCAGTCCTCGATGTCGTGAAAGCGCGGACGGCGCTCGGCCTTGAGGCGGCTGTCGACCGGCTCGGGGGGCGGTTCTCCGACGCGCTCGAGGAGGTTCGAGGAGCTCTCGCCGACGTGCTCGCCGACCTTGAAGTCGGGATCGACTACCCTGACCTGGACGTGCACGCGGAGGCGATCTTGCCGAGGATCGATGACCTCGCGAGGCGCGTCGGCCGGATGCTCGATGAGAGCGAGCGAGGGCGGGTCGTCCGCGAGGGGCTGACGATCGCGATCATCGGTCGACCGAACGTGGGGAAGTCGACGCTGTTGAACGCGTTGCTGGCCGAGGAACGTGCGATTGTGACGCCGATTCCCGGAACGACCCGCGACACCGTCGAGGAGGAGGCGTCGCTCGGCGGGATCCCGGTTCGATGGATCGACACCGCGGGACTGAGGCGACCGTGTGACCCGGTCGAAGCGGAAGGGGTCCGGCGAACCGAGCGGGCGATCGATCGGTCCGACCTCGTGCTCTGCCTCCTCGATCGTGGCGAACCGCTCGCGGCCGAGGATCGCGAGATCCTCGAGCGAACGTGGGACGTCCCGTCGATGCTCGTCGTGAACAAGAGCGACCTACCGGACCGCCTTGGCGGAGATGTCCCCGGCTCATTCGAGGAGGAGCTCGACGTCTCGGCGAAGACCGGCGACGGGATCGACGACCTCCGGGACGCGATCCTACGGCGACTCGTCGGGGGAGAGCTTCCGACGCGCAACTCGGTTCTGTTGCTCGATGCGTGGGAGCGCGATCTGGTCCGGCGGGTCGGTGCGGCGCTGCACGGCGCGGCGGAGACGGTTCGCGGGGGCGGAACGGCGGACATGATCGCCGAGGAGCTTCGACTCGCCTATCTGACGGCCGGTGAGCTGCAGGGGATCGACGTCAGCGAGTCGATCCTCGACGCCGTCTTCTCCCGCTTCTGCGTTGGCAAGTGAGCGTCGTGGAGTCGCACCGCGACTCCATGACGAGCGAGAGAACGCGAGTGGTTTATCGCGCGGGGTTGCCTATTGGGCCTGGCTGCTTGACAGACGGAAAACCGACAAGAAGGCTCTGCTTTCTTGCGTCGGTGCGCCACCGCGAAGAGCACTGGGTCATCAATGCGAGAAGCTGTGGCGGCAGCTTCTCGCCCGTCTCGTGAGGCGCTTCAGCGTTTCTGAGACGCGCTTCGTGACGGACGTACGCTTGTACGGCACAGGCAGAACGTCACCGACGCGAGAAGCTGTGGCGGCAGCTTCTCGCCCGGCTCGTGAGGCGCTTTGCGCCTCACGAGACGAGGTCGATCCCCTGAATCTGAACGCAGCCGCGCCAGTCGTCGAACCCGGCGTGGCCGACGAGGGCCATCGGCTCGGTCTGCTCGAACGCGTCGAGATACTTGGCCATGCGGAAGGCGATGAACGGAAGCGCAGTCCCGTTCTGAGAGACCAGCCCCTTGAGGTGCTGCTTCCGGTTTCCCACCAGCGTCAGCTCCGAGAAGGTGCAGTCACCGAGAAGGAAGCGGGGCCTGGCGTTGCCCGGCCCGAACGGCCCGAGCGAAGTCAGATCGGTGTAGAAGCGAAGGTCGATCTCGCCGATCGCAAGCGGCGCATCGATCTCCTCGGGAGCGTGGCTCGTCCAGTCGTCGCGGTGCGCCGCAACGTATTCGTACAGCCGCTCCTCCAGCTGCGCGAGACGTTCGTTGGCGACGGAGAATCCGGCGGCCATCCGGTGCCCCCCGTATTGTAGGAGCAGATCGCCGTGCGCCTCGAGGCAAGCGCTCATGTCGAACCCCCCGACGCTGCGGCACGATCCGCGGCTGACGCGGTCGCCGCGGGAGACGACGATCGACGGAACCCGGAACCGCTCCGCGAGGTTCGAGGCCACGAGGCCGAGAATCCCCTCGTTCCAGTACTTCCCGGAGACGAGGACGAGGCCGTCCTCTTGCGGCGTGAGTTCCTCCTCGCGGAGGGTCTCCTCCGCCTGGGCGATCAGGTCGTTCTGAGCGATCTCCCGATCGCGGTTGTAGTCAAGCAGAATCTCCGCGAGGTACTCCGCTTGGTCCGGGATCTCGGTGATCAGAAGAAGAAACGCGACCTTCGGATCCCCGGCGCGGTTCGCCGCGTTCAGCTTCGGCGCGACGAGGTAGCCGATGTCCGATGTGCTGATCTTCTTCGCATTCACCGACAGCTTGTCGAACAGGACGCGCAGGCCTTGAGACGAGCCCTCCCCCTCGCCGATCAGGGCGAACGCCTCGCGGACAAACGCGCGGTTCTCGCTTTCGCCGTCCGAGGAGAGCGGCACCAGATCGGCGATCGTTCCGAGGGCGACGAGATCGAGCAGGTGCGTCGGTCGCGGCTCGCCGAGGCGCTCGTGGAGAGCGCAGACCAGCTTGTATGCGACGCCCACGCCGGCGAGCTGCCGATTGGGGTAGCACTCTCCCTCGAGATGTGCGTCGATGATCGACAGCGCATCCGGCAGCGGGTCCGGAGGCATGTGGTGATCGGTGACGACCGTGTCGATCCCCGCCTCCTTCAGAGCGGCGATCTCGTCGGTGTTGGACACGCCGCAGTCGGCGGTGATCACCAACCCGAATCCCTCCTCGATCGCGCGCAGGACGAACGGCCGCGAGATTCCGTGCCCGTTCGCTCGATCTCCGACGTCCACCTTGAGGGTGTTCTGCGGCAGAAGTGGGCGTAACCCCCGATACAGGACGGCGGCCCCGGTCAGACCGTCGACGTCGAAGTCGCCGTGGATGAATACGCGTTCTCCTCCCTCGATCGCTGCAACGAGTCGGTCGACTGCCCGGTCCATGCCGGAGAACAGGAAGGGGGAATGGAAACTGTGTACACCGGGATCGATCAGCGACTCCCACGACGGACCGCCGCGCTGTGCGACAAGATAGGCGAACGGGCGCGCGCAGCCGAGGGTCGTGCGGATGCCGGTGACAAGGGCCTCGTCCGGAGCGGGAGCAAGCTTCCACTCTCTCCCGTCCCGAAGGATGGACCTCATCTCCCCTTCTTCAGCTTGTCCGCCCTGAGGCTCCAGGCGTAGAGGATTGGGTTGGCGATGTACATCGACGAGTAGGTCCCGACGATGACGCCGATCAGGAGCGCGAGCGAGAACCCGCGCAGGACGCTGCCGCCGAACGCAAACAGGATGATGACCGGGATGAAGGTCGTCAGCGACGTGTTCAGTGTCCGGCTGAGCGACTGGTTGACGCTGTGGTTGATGATCTCGAAGACCGGGCGGCGGCGCTCGATCTTCAAGTTCTCGCGGATACGATCGTAGATGACGATCGTGTCGTTGAGCGAGTACCCGACGATCGTCAGGAACGCGGCGATCGTCGCCAGGTTCACCTCGACTTGGAAGATCGCGAAGACGCCGAGCGCGATGATCACATCGTGGAGAATCGCTGCGACGGCACCGATTGCGTAACGAAGCCGGAACCGCCACGAGATGTAGACGAGGATCGCCACGATAGCGAGCAGGACGGCCTGCCACCCCTTCTCGGACAGCTCCCGACTCACCTGCTGCCCGATCAACCGTCGGGAGATGTCCACGACCGGGAAGTCGGCGCGGAGCGTCGTCTCGATCCGATCGATCACGCGCTGGTCCTGCTCGACGTTCAGGAGCTGCGTCGTGATGACCTTGGTGTTTCCTTCGGCGTCCTGGATTACGCTCGTTGTCAGATCGACGTCACCGGCGTCGATGGATCCCAGTGCCGTCCGGATGTCGGCGGTGTTGACCGCCTCGGAGAAGAGGATCGTGAACTCCATCCCGCCGGTGAAGTCGATCCCCCACTTCAGGCCCCGGACGCCGGGGAGCAGGACGATAACGGAGATCGCGATCAACACAAGCGACACCGGCACGAAGTACTTCGTCTTCCCAAGGAAATCGAACTGCCGCATCGGAGCCTCCCTCTTCTAGGCCTGGACTTTCTTGGTCCACCTCGACTTGATCCGTGCGGCCTTGTTGGCGTGGATCGTGTTTCGCTTGGCGGCCTTGTCCGCAGCCTGAGCGAGCTCGGGAAGCAGCGCGCGCGCCGCCTCTTTGTCTCCGGCCTCGAGATGAAGGCGGAGCTGTTTCTCCACGCGCTTGATCGCGGCCTTCTTGGCCCGATTCAGCCCTCGGCGCTTGTGGCTCTGCCGCAAGCGCTTGCGTGCGGAAGCGATGTTAGGAATCGTACTCACCTCTTCGAAGTCTCATCTTCACGTATTGCAGATCAGGAATGCCGATCGATGTTAGCCAAGCGGGGATCGCGAATCAAGCGAGGATCGTTCTTCTTCTCTCGCCGGCGGGAGTCTGTCACGCGCGAACACGGGCTCGATCTCGGGGGCGAGTTCGTGATCGATGTCCACGATCGCGCTGTGCGCGTGGCCTGCGCCCGTTCCCTTGGCGATTCTAGCACATTCGAGCAGATCGAGCACGATTGCCGGTCCGAACCGGTGGTGCTAGGATGGGACCGTTTTGCGCCGGGCCGGTGGCTCGCATCCGGAGAGGGGGGTTCATGCAGTACATCGTCAAGCGCGATGGTCGCGTCGTTACGTTCGATGAAGCCAAGATCACAACTGCCATCTGGAAGGCCATGCGGGCCGTCGGGGATCCTGACGAACGCGCCGCCGCCGCGTTGTGTGAGCTGATCGCCCGGGCCCTCGATTCGCGGTTCGTCGGGGAGTACCCGACCGTCGAGGAGATCCAGGACCTCGTCGAGGAGACGTTGATCCGCGCGGGGAGAACCCAGACGGCGAAGGCGTACATCCTCTACAGGAGACAGCACGAGGAGCTCCGGGAGATGCGAGGCCTGTTGGCCGGGCTCCCGCTGGTCGAGGACTACCTGGACGATCGCGATTGGCGGGTCCGCGAGAACAGCAATATGACCTACTCCCTGCAGGGGCTCAACACCCACATTACGGACAAGATCATCTCCCGCTACTGGCTCGGTCGGATCTACCCGGAGGCGATTCGCAGCGCGCACGAGTCCGGTGACTTCCACGTTCACGACCTCGGGACGCTCGGCGCGTACTGCGTTGGCTGGGATCTGCGCGATCTCCTGTTACAGGGGTTCCGCGGCGTGCGGGGGAAAATCGAATCGAAGCCGGCGAAGCACTTCCGGGTCGTGCTGCTGCAGATCGTCAACTTCCTCTACACATTGCAGGGAGAGTCGGCCGGGGCGCAGGCGTTCTCCAACGTCGACACCTATCTTGCCCCGTTCATCCGAGCCGACGGTCTCTCCTACAACGACGTGAAGCAGAACGTCCAGGAGTTCGTCTACAACATGAACGTCCCCACGCGGGTCGGCTTCCAGACGCCGTTCACGAACGTGACGCTCGATCTGAAGGTCCCGCGCCACATGTGCGACGAGCCGGCGATCGTCGGTGGATCGTTCCAGCCATCGAACTACGGCGAGTACCAGGCCGAGATGGATCTGTTCAACCGTGCGTTCGCCGAGGTGATGAACGAGGGCGACATGCGCGAACGACCGTTCACCTTCCCGATCCCGACGTACAACATCACCGCGGAGTTCGACTGGGAGAACCCCGTGCTCGATCCCCTTTGGGAGATGACGGCGAAGTACGGGATCCCGTACTTCTCGAACTTCATCAACAGCGACATGCACCCCGAGGACGCGCGCAGCATGTGCTGCCGCCTGCGGATCGACAACCGCGAACTGCGAAGCCGTGGCGGCGGCTTGTTCGGGGCGAATCCGCTGACCGGCTCGATCGGAGTTGTCACCCTGAACCTCCCGCGGCTCGGGTACCTGGCGAGCGACGAGGCTGACTTCTTCGACCGGCTCGGGTCGCTGATGGACCTCGCGAAGGACGCGCTCGCCGTGAAGCGCAAGACGCTCGAGTCCCTGACCGAGCAGGGGCTGTACCCCTACTCCAAGTTCTATCTTGAGCGAATCAAGGAAGCGGAGGGCGGCTACTGGCGAAACCACTTCTCGACGATCGGGCTGATCGGGATGAACGAGGCGCTGCTCAACCTGATCGGGTGCACGATCGGCGAAGAGGCGGGGCGGGAGTTCGCGCTGCGGACGCTCGACTGGATGCGCGACCGCATCGGTGAGTACCAGGTCGAGACGCACGACATCTTCAACCTCGAGGCGACGCCGGCCGAAGGCGCGACGTATCGGCTGGCCAAGGCCGACCGGGAACGGTTCCCGGATCTTCGCGTCTACAACCTCGAGGCCTACGGAAGCGAGGCCCCCTACTACACGAACTCGACCCAGCTTCCCGTCGGATGGACCGACGATCTGTTTGACGCGCTCGCGCTGCAGGACCCGCTTCAGACGCGCTATACCGGCGGGACCGTCTTCCACGGCTTCCTCGGCGAGCGTCCGACAAGTGCTCTGGCGACGAAACGGCTGGTCCGCAAGATCGCCGAGACGTTCCGGCTTCCCTACTACACCCTGACGCCGACCTTCTCGGTCTGTCCGCAACACGGGTACCTCGTCGGCGAGCGCGGGACGTGTCCGACGTGCGGATCGAAGACGGAGGTCTACTCTCGCGTCGTCGGGTACCTCCGGCCGGTCGAGCAGTGGAACGACGGCAAGCAAGCCGAGTTCGCCGACCGGAGGATCTTCGTCCCAGCATCCAGTGCGGGTTGATGTGCCTTCAGACGATCTTCCGATCGGCGGGGCGCAGTGGACGACGCTCATCGACTTCCCGGGCGCGGTGGCGGCGACGTTGTTCACGCTCGGCTGCAACTTCCGCTGCCCGTTCTGCCACAACGCCGAGCTGGTCGATCCGGATCGGCTCGCGCCCGGGCTTGACGTGAGCGGGATCCTCGGGCGGATCGGCGAGCGGGCCGGTTTCCTCGACGGTGTCGTGATCTCCGGCGGCGAGCCGACGATCCATCCGGGGCTCCCGGCGTTCACGAAGTCGATCAAGGATCTCGGGCTGCTCGTCAAGCTCGATACCAACGGCGGGCGCCCCGACGTCCTGTCCGATCTGCTCGAGGCGGGGCTCGTCGACTACGTGGCGATGGACGTCAAGGCGCCGCTTCACCGATACGACGCGCTGACGGGGACCCACGCTGACGTTGGCGCGATTGAGGCGTCGATCCGGCGGATCCGATGTAGCGCGCCGGACTACGAGTTCCGCACGACCGTCGCTCCGACGCTCGCGCGCGAGGACGTCCTGCGGATCGCCGAGTTGCTGAGCGGGGCCAAACGGTACTGGCTGCAGCCGTTCCGGGTTCCCGAGAAGGGCCTCGTCGATCCCAAGTGGGAGACGAGGAACGCCCTGTCCGGCGACGCGTTGGATGCGCTGTGGTGCGAGATTAGCGGCCGGTTCACCGAGGGCGGCGTCCGCGGCTGAGTCAGCCGGTCCCGAGGCCGACCTTCTCGCGGACCTCGGCGATCGTCACCTTGGCGATCGTCTGCGCGCGGCGGGCGCCATCGTGCAGGATCTCGACCACGTCGCCCGCGGCCTCCAGCTCGGCGCGCCGCTGCTGGATCGGCCGGAGGACGCCCATCAGCCGTTCGAACGTCTCGTCCTTCAGTCGGGAGTACATCAGCTCGCCCCGTCCGTGCTCCGAGCGGAGCTCGGCCACGACCGACGCGTTCCCGTCGATCTCGGCCGACAGCTCGAGGATCTCGAACAGGTTCGCGACGCCGGGCGACATCTCGGCCCCGGCCTCGAGGCCGGGGTCGGTTACCGCGGAGCGGACCTTCTTGCGGATCGACGTCCCGTCTTCCATCACGCCGACGTAGTGCGCATCGCCCGCGCTCTTGCTCATCTTCATCGACGGGTCGGAGAGCGACATGATCCGGGCGCCCCTGCCGACGATCGGCTCGGGTTCGGGGAAGACCTCGCCGAAGCGCGTGTTGAACCGGCGGGCGATCCGGCGCGACAGCTCCAGATGCTGGACCTGGTCCTCGCCGACCGGGACGCCGTGCGCCTTGTAAAGCAGAATGTCGGCCGCCTGGAGGACCGGATAGGTGAACAGGCCGGCGGAAACGAACTGCTGCCCGGCTGACTTGTCCTTGAACTGGGTCATCCGGGAAAGATCGCCGTGCGACGTGACACAGCCGAGGATCCAACCGAGCTCGGTGTGTGTCGGCACGTCGGACTGGACGAACAGGATTGTCCGATCCGGGTCGATGCCGCACGCCATCAGGTCGAGCGCCATCGCGCGCGATGCGCGCCTCAGCTCCTCGGGATCGGCCTCGATGGTGATCGCATGGTAGTCGACGATCCCGATGATGCACTCATACTCGTCCTGCATCGCGGCCCAATTCCGAACCGCCCCGAAGTAATTGCCCACGTGCAGTGTTCCGGTCGGCTGAATGCCGGAGAAGACCCTCTTTCTCATCGTCGACCACCTCCTGATGGGGTTTGTCCGTGGAGTCTATCCACGGACGGCCCCGAGTATAAGGCGTGAGGTGCCGTCTGCAAGGGCAGTTTGGCTTGATCGTTCTTCTTCGTGTGGCGTATCATCGGCCGTCGGAGGGAAGGGGCAAGATGAGCGACAGACAGCCCGAGCGGAGCGAGGAACTCGATCCGCTCGCCCGAAAGCGGGTTCTCGATACGCTGCGGGAGCGCGGCGTCGTCCTGCCGGACCCCGCTCGAACGTACGTCGAAGAGGGGGTTGAGGTGTCGGCGGGGGTCATCCTCTATCCAGGCACTCACCTGCGCGGTACGACAACCGTCGGCCCGGATTGCCGAATCGGTCCGGACTGCTGGATCGACGACACCACGATCGAGGAGCGCTGTACCGTGCGCTATGCGGTTCTCGAAGGTGCCCGAGTTCGCGCCGACTCGACTGTCGGTCCGTACGCCCATCTTCGGCCGGGGGCGGACGTTGGGCCGGAGGCGCGCGTCGGCAACTTCGTCGAGGTGAAGCAGGCTCGACTGGAGCGGGGTGTCAAGGCGGGGCACCTCGCGTACATCGGCGACGCAACCGTCGGAGAGGGGACGAACGTCGGCGCCGGGGCGATCACCTGCAATTACGACGGCGCGACGAAGCATCGGACGGTCATCGAGAGAGACGCGTTCATCGGGACGAACGCGTCGATCGTCGCACCGGTGACGATCGGTGAGGGAGCCGTCGTCGCTGCCGGATCGACGATCACCGAGGACGTTCCGGCCCGCGGGCTCGCGTTCGGTCGAGCACGCCAGGTGAACAAGAAGCTGCGACGAGAGACCGAGGAGGGCGCGAAGAATGATCGGTAGAGAACTCAAGCTTCTCTGCGGCAACTCGAACCCGCAATTGGCAGAAGAAATCTCCGAAGCTTTGGGTGTCGAGCTCTGCGACGCTGCGGTGCAGCGGTTCGGAGACGGCGAAGTCCGGGTGCGGATCCGCGAGACGGTCCGCGGAGCGGACGTGTTCGTCATCCAGCCGACCTGTCCTCCGGTGAACGAAACGCTGATGGAGCTACTGATCATGATCGACGCGATCCGCCGCGCGTCGGCCCGTCAGGTCGTCGCGGTCATCCCGTACTACGGGTATGCCCGACAGGATCGCAAGCACACCGGGCGAGTCCCGATCACGGCCCGGCTGGTGGCGAACCTGATCGAGACGGCGGGGGCGGATCGCGCCCTCACGATGGATCTCCACGCAGGCCAGATCCAGGGCTTCTTCAACATCCCGGTCGACAACCTGCGAACCGACTGGATCTTCGCGGAGCACATCCAGGCGAGCTTCGACCGGTTGGACGACACGGTCATCGTCTCCCCCGATGCGGGCGGGGCGGTCCGCGCTCGGATGGTCGCCGAGCGGCTTGACAGACCGCTGGCGATTCTGGAGAAGCGACGATCCCAGGACGGATCGGACGTCCAAGTGATGAACGTCATCGGTGAGGTATCCGGGAAGCGCGCAATCCTGATCGACGACATCCTCTCGTCCGGCGGGACGGTGGTGAAGGCGGCGAACACGCTCATCGAGCATGGCGCCGAGGAAGTGTCGGCGTACTGCACTCACGGGACGCTGTCGGGCAACGCACTCGAGATGGTGACGGAATCTCCCTTGAAACGGGTGGTTCTGACCAATACCATCTTCAACGAGCGCGCGGACGAGAGTGAGATCGTCGACTATATCCACGTCGGCGAACATCTGGCGACGACGATTCATCGGATCTTCGAGTACAAGTCGGTGAGCCATCTCTTCCCGCATTACTAGACGGAGCCAAAGACCGAACGCTGGGAGAACGAGGATGCATACGCTGGAAGTGAAGCAGAGGACGGCCGGGAAGGCGAACGCCCTCCGACGGGACGGGATGGTACCGGGGGTCGTCTACGGACCTTCGATCGAGAGCACACCGATCGCGATTGTGCGAAAGGATCTTCAATCGCTCTTCGCACAGATCACGCGAAGCTCGCGGATCAATCTCGCTGTCGCGGGGGAGGGCGGCACCAAGGAGATGGACGTCTTCCTGAAGGTGGTCGACTACGATCCAATCACCGACGAGCCGAAGCACGTCGACTTCTACCACCCGGACGTCGGGCACCCGCTGAAGCTGTACGTCCCGGTGAAAGTCATCGGAGAGGCGCGCGGTGTGAAGTCCGGTGGGATCCTGAACGTGTTGTTCAATGAGATCCAAGTGCGCGGCCTTCCGAAGGACGTGCCGCATCTGATCACAATCGACGTCTCAGGCCTCGACCTCGGTGAGTCCATCCACGCCCGGGACATCGAATTCGGCGACATCGAACCGATGCTTCCACCTGAGCGGACCATCGTGACGGTCATCGCGCCGCGCGGCATGGAGATGGGCGAGGAAGAGGAAGCCGCGCTCGAAGAGGCCGCAATCGAGGCCGAAGAGGCCGCCGGCGAAGAGCAGGAAGCGGAGGCGGAGGGTGGAGAGGAGACCGCTGCCGAAGAGGCCTAGGTGAAGGCGGTCTTCGGGCTGGGCAATCCCGGCCCGACCTACGCGCTGACGCGACACAACGTGGGGTTCGAAGTCGTCGACCTGTACCGGAAGGCCCGGCGGCTTCGGACGAAAGGGCGGATCGAGCAGTCCGCCCTTGTTTATTCCGCCGGCGATCTCTTGCTGGTCAAGCCGCTGACGTTCATGAACGACAGCGGGAGTGCGGTCCGCGGCGTGCTGACGAAGTACGGGCTGTCCGCCGCGGACGCCCTCATCGTTCACGACGACCTCGATCTTCCGCTGGGGCGAATGAAGATCCTCGGCGGGGGGGGCGCCGGGACGCACAAGGGGATGGCTTCGATCCTGCGCTCGCTCGGGACGGACCGGATACCTCGCGTCAAGATCGGCATCGAGGTCGAGGAGAGGGCCGAGGCGGGCCGCGACTTCGTGTTGGACCGATTCTCCCCCGAGGAGTGGTCCCGCGTCCTGCCGTCGCTGGAGGGGGCCGTCGACGCGATCGACCTGTTTCGGTGCGCCGACATCGATGCGGTGATGACCCGGTTCAATCGCCGCGACAACGCGGTTGTCGACTGAAACCGGCTCGGTATACTGTCGGCGATCCTGCGGACCGTTCAGGAGGGATGGATGTACGACAAGTTCTCGCGTGAGGCGATGGAGATCATCGCGATCTCCCAGGAGGAGGCCGAGGGCTGGCGACACAGCTACGTCGGCACCGAGCACCTCCTTCTCGCGTTCCTCAAGGTCACCGACAGCGAGGTTTGTCGCTTTCTGACATCAAGCGGTGTCACCTACGACAAGGTCGCGACGCTCCTGGAGGAGGAGAAGGAGCGCGGGGAGGTGCGCCTCTCCGCCGACGACCTCGAGCCGACCCCACGGTTGAAGCGGGTCATGAAGATCTCGTTCGAGGAAGCGCGCCGGGCGGGGCTGAACGCGATTCGCCCGGAGCACCTTCTGATGGGGCTGCTGCGCGAAGGAGAGGGGACCGGCGCGGTCCTTCTCCACCACCTCGGCGTCGACCTGAACAAGGCACGCGGCTACTTCCTTCCGCCCGGCGGGCTCGGGATGGCGGTGCGGACGGCGCGGCGCGGAACCCAGCGCAAGGGGGATCTGTCCGAGTTCGGGCGAAACCTGGTCGAGGAGGCGATGGCCGGGAAGCTCGATCCGGTGATCGGCCGCGAGGAGGAGATGGAGCGGATCATCCAGACGCTCACCCGCCGTCGGAAGAACAACCCGGCGCTGATCGGCGAGTCGGGCGTCGGGAAGACCGCGATCGTTGAGGGGCTCGCTCAGCGGATCGCCAACGGGGACGTCCCGGCGCTGCTCCGATCGAAGGAGATCATCGAGCTCGACATGGCGTCGGTCGTCGCCGGAACGAAGTACCGCGGCGAGTTCGAGCAGCGGCTGAAGGCGTTGATCAACAAGGTCACCGAGGAGGACAACGTGATCCTGTTCATCGACGAGCTTCAGACGGTCGTCGGTGCCGGCGGGGCGGAGGGCGCGATCGACGCATCGTCGATCCTGAAGCCGCCGCTCGCCTCCGGCGCGATCCAGTGCATCGGGACGGCGACGCTCGACGAGTATCGCAAGTCGGTTGAGAAGGATCCGGCGCTGAAGCGTCGGTTCAAGACGATCTACGTCGAGGAGCCCGGGGTCGACGAAACGGTGAAGATTCTCAAGGGGCTTCGATTGCAGTACGAGAAGCACCATGGCGTCAAGATCACCGACGACGCACTCCAACAAGCGGCGCGACTGTCGGACCGGTACGTCACAGATCAGTTTCTTCCCGACAAGGCGATCGACCTGATCGACGAGACGGCGGCGCGGATCAAGCTCCAGCGGACCCGCGTCCCGGACGAGGCGCGAGAGTTGATGGACGAGGTCGATGGGCTGGACGAGGAGGAGCGCAACGCGGTCTCGGCACAAGACTACGAGACCGCGGCGAGCCTCCGCGATCGGAAGGCGGAGCTTGGCGCGCGGATCGAGGAGCTGAGCGAGACGGCGTACCGCGGGAACGACCTCCAGGTGACAGGACGAGAGATCGCGCAGATGGTCGCGATGTGGACCGGCGTACCGATCGGGCACGTTCAGGAGGAGGAGACCGCCCGGATGGTCAACATGGAGGAGAAGGTCCACGAGCGGCTGATTGCGCAGGACGAGGCGGTCCGCGCCGTGTCCCGATCGATCCGCCGCGCGTACGCCGGGGTAAAGAACCCGCGGCGTCCGGTCGGCGTGTTCATGTTCCTTGGCCCGACCGGCGTGGGGAAGACCGAGCTGTCCAAGACGTTGGCTGAGTTCCTGTTCGGCGACGAGGACGCGTTGATCCGCGTCGACATGTCGGAGTACATGGAGCGGTTCTCGGTCTCTCGCTTGACCGGAGCCCCTCCGGGCTACGTCGGGTACGAGGAGGCCGGGGAGCTGACCGAGAAGGTTCGCCATCGCCCGTATTCGGTCGTCCTGTTCGACGAGATCGAAAAGGCGCACCGCGACGTGTTCAACATCCTCCTCCAGGTGATGGAGGACGGGATCCTCACCGATTCGCAGGGACGGCGCGTCGACTTCCGCAACGCGGTCCTCATCATGACGTCCAACGTCGGGAGCGAGCTGATCACCGACCGCGGGACGCTCGGCTTCTCCGATCAGGACGAGATGTCCGACGAGTCATACCAGGACATGAAGTCGCGGGTGACCGGCGAGGTGCGGAAGGTCTTCCGCCCCGAATTCCTCAACCGGCTCGACGACATCATCGTCTTCCACCAGCTGAACCGCGATCAGGTTCACGAGATCGCCGACCTGATGATTGCCGAGCTGTCGAAGCGCCTCGCCGAGGAGCGAGAGATCGAGCTGACCCTCGACGACTCGGCGTGGAAGCTGCTGATCGAGCAGGGGTACGATCCGAAGTACGGTGCGCGCCCGATGCGCCGCACGATAGAGCGGCTGATCGAGAATCCCATCTCCGAGGAGATACTCCTCGGCAACTTCCCGTCCGGCTCCGTCGTCACGGCGGTCGCGGACGGGGAGGAGTTCCGGTTCAAAGAGAGCGGTTGACATGCCGTTTCTCTGCTCGGAGTGCGGCTACCGATCGATCAAATGGTTCGGTCGATGCCCGAGCTG
>Ga0272443_10001821_pt1 | contig 29212 bp, 23 predicted proteins | sample SSMAcet12_FD_193581 | JGI IMG/M metagenome (GOLD analysis project Ga0272443, IMG submission 193581) | Marine sediment archaeal communities from Little Sippewissett salt marsh, Falmouth, MA, United States - SSM-Acet-12 | ecosystem: Environmental > Aquatic > Marine > Wetlands > Sediment ... | reverse complement strand
CACCCGTCGCGCGGATGAGCAACTCGACGAGCACGGCAAAACCGTCCGTCCGGCCGCGGCGAAGGACGAAGCGCTCGGCCCCAACACGATCGTCGTAGACCGTGACGACGAGCCGGCCGGCGAGCTGTTCGCCCGGTCGGCCTGATAGACCGCGTCAGGGTAGTACGGGCATCTCACGCGACAGGGTGGTACGGGCGTCTCGCCCGTTTGTAGCGGCCGCCCCCCTCCGTCTTCGCTACGCTACGACGCGACGGGCCGTGGCGGCCGGACCTGACAATGTAGCGGCCGCCCCCTGTGGGGGCCGTTTTTCGGAGATAGTGAAAGTGGCTAAAAAGAAAAAAGCGGTCCGCAAGACCGCCAGGAAAAAGCCCGCTGCCCAATCGGCTGCGGCCCGTAAGCGTACATCGGCGGGTCCTACCGCCCAGCGGATCGAGGAGCTCGTGGATCTTATCGCGGTTTCGGCGGCCCGCGGCCGAACGCCGTCCTTCGATATCCCGACGCGCGCGCTGTCGAACGTGCACTTCGACCCGAAAAAGGCGATCATCGAGATGGGCGGCAATAAACAGGCCCGTCACTTCTTCGACAAAAACATGGCCCGCAAGTTCATGCAGACCATGCTCATCGCCGCCCAGTGCAAGCAGCTCATCGATGCCGGCAAGACGGCTTCCATCCGCCAGCTCTATTACCTCGCCAAACACGACGTGGCCGGCAGCCGCGAGAAAACGTTCAACGACCAGGTCGAGTCCGACCCGATCATCGAGGACATCGAGGTCATGATCGACGCGCTCCGCGAGGAGCTGCATGTCTTCGCCAGCAATCGCGGCAACCTCGTCGGCCCCATCGTACTCGAGGACGACGGAAACACGCTCGACTGCATGAAGATGGGGTCGGCCGGCTACGCGGTCCCCAGCATCTGCGAGCCGGACGTCATCAAGTTGAAAAAATGCACGGCCCGCTACATCCTTCACGTCGAAAAAGACACCGTCTGGCGCCGCTTCTACGAGGACCGGTTCCACGAAAAGCACCGCTGCATCATTACGCACGGCAGCGGCCAACCCACGCGCGGCATGCGCCGGTTGCTCCGCCGGATGCACGACGAGCTCCGCCTGCCCGTCTTCTGCCTGCTCGACAACGATCCCTGGGGGTACTACATTTACTCGGTCATCAAACAGGGCTCGATCAACCTGGCCTATGAGAGCCAGAGGATGGCCGTCCCGCAGGCCAAGTTCATCGGCGTCTCCAGCTTCGACTACGAACGCTGCGGCCTGAGCGACGACGTGAAGATCGGGCTGGACGACAAAGACATCCGCCGGGCCAAACAGATCCTCGCCTACCCCTGGTTCAAACACAAGCGGCTGTGGGAAAAAGAGATTCGCAAGATGATCCATAACGGCTTCAAGATGGAAGTCGAGGCGATGATCAACAAGCGGCTCACCTACCTGACCGAAGAATACGTCCCGATGAAAATCCGCGACAAGAAACAATGGCTCGATTGAGTGCGGCTGATGTAATCCATTTCAAGCAGTGTCCCCGACCCCACTGATACGCGCATTTTTCGCCCCATATGATCACCAATTGCGGGGAACACGACAGAGGCGAGTGTGATTATATGAAAACAGATCGCGATCACGTCAGGTAATGGTCCGCACCTCTGCTCAACGATTCCTCAAAAAGCTAGAGGATTGGGAGAGTATGACAGGCCTTGACAGGTGAGCGTGAATATTACGGGCGACGGTCTCCGACCGGCTTATGTGACCCGCTTGCTGAACTCACCTGTCCAGATAACAGCCTCTTTTCGTTACTCGCCCAGAACGCGTGCAATAATTTCTGCCATGGCTTCATGACCTGCCTGGGAAAGGTGCAAGCCATCGAGTGTTCCGTTCTCCGTCATTAATACCTGAGCGAAGTATCGCTTTGGGAGGATGGCGACTCCGTGCCGGGAAGCTATGGTGCGCTGTGCGTGACCATACGCATTCATGAACGGGAAAAGAGGAAGCTCAAAAAGGAGGATCTGATGTTCGTCCGCACATAGTGTTGATATCAGGACATCAAGGCTGGTCCGGAACGAGAACGTGTCAGTCCCCCCAAGTAGATCGTTGCCTCCGATTTCCACGATAACCACGGAGCGCGGTTCTGTAATGCTTTGGGCCTGAAGAATTGCACTTTCGACAGTAGCCCCCGGCTGAGCGAGATTCACGACCCGATGAGGGATCTTCGCTTCGAGCATCGACGGCCATGTGCGGTGACCTGTCCCGATCCCCGCACTGATGGAGTCACCGAGTACATAGATCGTCGTTCCCTCGCTGGCCGTAACGCTTGGAAAGCAGTGGTACTGAGCTTCTGCGATCAAAAGGCCCACGGTAGACACCAGCAGCACAACACAAAACGCGAACCGGATCGCCCGGGATGAAGCTGCACGATTGCTCAGGACGAGGCAGGCAATGGCCGGAATAATCCAAGCCATATATGCCCAGAGTGGCAGTGGGGTGGCTGAAATGACTACGAGGATTATTCCGATAACTGCCAGGACGTTTAAAATGGAACGTGTAACCCGATGCCCAATGCACAGAAGCAGTCCTACCGCTACGAGGACGAGGAGCAGCCCTGCAAAAAACGTGGTGCCATCCGTAAAATGCACAATGAATGGATTCATTCGTCGTTGATTGGTTGAAGCGCGATTCGACAGAATTCCATTGAGCATGTGGTCTATTGCCATGCTCAAATGATAAAAAACCCGCCGTGCCGGATATGCCGGAAAACCCTAACTGCCACCGATGGAAATAATTGTCGATCCGGTTCGCGTTCAAGTCAAGGAAAAGAATATCATAAAGCCAACAGCTGAAGTACGGTCCAGTTCAGTCTTGCGGTCAACGGTACAAAGTAGGGTGGCGATTTGTCTTCACCTGCCGATGTAATCCATGGGTTCCGACAAAACGTATCATTCGCGCGCTCGAAGCGGTCGGCCATGTTCCTTCAGTCGTTTGCATCGGGTTTTACGTCCTGCCGCTTTCTCCTTGCGAGCAGCAAGAGATCGCGCAGGCCCTGCTCGTTCTTGGCAGCCAACCAGCGGCCTTCGAAATTTTCGCTCTGCACGATCTGGGCGATGGCCGCCAGGGCCCGCAGGTGCAGGTTGCGCTGGTCCCGGCTGCCCACGAGCGCGAAAATGGTTTGCACCTCGGGAGCGTCCTCGGAGAAACCCACGCCCTGGGGGGCGCGCACAAGCACCAACTCGAAGCGATTCTGACCAGGTACGATGATGTGAGGCAACGCCATCTGGGGGCTCAGCAGTGTGCTCCCGTCGGCCTCACGGTCGCGGAACATCTGGGCCAGCGTCCCGATGTCCATGTTCAGCCGCGGCGCCAGTTCGCGCGCGACCCGCTCGGTCAGCGCGTGGAAATCGGTCCGCTCGTCCAGATCGAGCACGATCGCGTCGTTCACCAGCATATCGAAGCGGTCGTGGACGACCTCATCCCGCTCGTGAATGATCTCCTTCAGCTCCTGCTCCAGTCTCCCGGTCACCAGCTTCCGATTGGTCAGACGTTCGAGCAGGTGCAGGAGGGCCGTCTCCTGCTTCACCCGCTTGCGGCCGTAGAACCAGTAGACCAGGAACCCCGACAGGATGAGGGCCGAGGTAATGGCATAGGCTATTATGCCCATTGCAAAGAGCGCGAACCCGAACCCGATGCTGCCGCCGATCTGAAGCCATGGATAGAGCGGCGCCTTGAACGCCGGCTGGTAGTTCTGGAGGCCGCTCTCGCGCAGAACGATCAGCGAAACGCATGAAAGGATGTACGTGAGGATAAGAACCGTGGACGCCGCCTCGACGAGCAGGTCCAGTCGGATCGTCAGGCTCAGCAGCATCGTCGCGCCTGTGACGACGATGGCTACGTGCGGCGTCCGAAAGCGGCGGTTCACCCTGGCCAGCCACTCCGGGAGCAACTGGTCGCGGCTCAGGGCGAGCAGGTAGCGTGCCGCAGATGCGATGCCCGCGTTGGCCGTCGACACGAAGGCGAGGATCGCGCCGATGCTCAAGGCCACGTAGCCGAACTGGCCCATGATGGCCCTGCCGCCGTCCGAGATGGGAGTCAAAGAAGCGTCGAGCACCTCCGATTCGACAACGCCACTGGTGACGAGTGCTGCCAGGGTGTAGACCACCGTCGCGGCAAACAGGGCAAGCATGATTCCCAAAGGGATCGTGCGACCGGGGTCGCGTACTTCCTCGGCGATGCTCGACGCATGCAGCAAGCCTCCGTAGGCGACGAAGACGAAGCCCGTTGCGAAAAAGATGGCGTGCAGACCGTTCGGGGCGAATGGGATCAGCAGTTCGGACCGCAACTGCGACATGCCGACCAGGGTGTACAGACCCAGCAGCCCGACCAGCCCGACGACAAGCGCCACCTGGAGCCGGGCCGCCTGCCGGATGCCGAAGAGATTGACGATCACGAAGAGCACACAGAGTAGGGCGCCGATCAGCAGGCCGTGGATCTCAACGATCAGCGCCGAAAAGGTGGCCATGCCCACGATGGCGAACGCACTCTTGAGGGTCAGGGAGAACCAGCTCAGGACCCCGGCTATGGTGCCGGCCGCCGACCCGAACGCCCGCATCGTGTAGAAATAGTTCCCGCCCGCACGGGGCATCGCCGTGGTCAGCTCAGCCAGAGACAGGGCGCCCGTCGAGGCCAGGATGCCCGCCAGCAGGTAAGCCCAGACAATTGCAGGACCGGCGATCGCATGCCCCATGCCGGCGATTACGAAAAGCCCCGAACTGATCATCGCGCCCAAGGCGATGGCGAAGACGTGAATCAGCCCCAGGTTTTTCTTCAAGCGGGCGTTCTGGTCCATCGTCCTTATCCTTGAGGGGAATCGCGCTGATGCGCTGTCCGTTCATCTGCCTCCACGCGCGGGGAGAAATTTCGAGGCCGAATCATTTAAGCGAGCGATTCGCCGTGACCGATGCGTCGTAGCTTAAGACAAACGGGGGCTTGATGCCCACTCGGGTTTCAACCCCGCGTCTTTCTGGGAGACTTCCGACCCTAAAAAGACCCGGGCCGCGCCCGATGAACAATGACCCTTCTTTTTTCCGCGGGCCGTCCGCAAACCTCAGCTGCCGAAGTAGTCCGGCGCGTTGCCCGGTTTCCACTTGATGTTGCAGCCGGCGCTGGGCTTCTGCTCGCTCGGCACGGGTTGGCCGGCAAGGACCGCCTCGACGGCTGTCCGCAGGTCGTCGCCGGTGACGGGCCGGTCGTTGCCCGGCCGGCTGTCGTCCATCTGCCCGCGGTAGACGAGTTGCCGATCCCGGTCGAACAGGAAGAAGTCCGGCGTGCAGGCTGCCCCGAACGCCTTGGCCACCTCCTGGGTCTTGTCGTAGAGGTAGGGGAAGGTGTAGCCGACCCGGCGGACCTCCTCGCGCATTTTGTCCGGGGCATCGTCGGGGTAGGCCTCGGCGTCGTTGGCGTTGATACCGACGACGGCCACCCCCTTGGCCTGGAAATCGCGCACAAGGGCTGCCAGCTTCTGCTGAACGTGGATGACGTAGGGGCAGTGGTTGCACATGAAGATGACCATCAGCGCCGGTGCGTCCTTGAAATCGTCGCGTGCGACGATCCGTCCTTCCGTGTCCGGAAGGCGAAAATCCGGTGCCACAGAACCCAGTTCCCGCATCGTCGAGGCCGCACGAACCATGGTCATACCTCCTTGTCCCGAATGCGGACAGAAAAAGCCGCGAAGTGTGGTGGACGTCCCGATTTCGAAAATTTTAGGAGCGCCGGCTGGCCTGGCCAGCCGGGCGATGAGCAAGAGTACGGGCCCGGGACTGGCTGGCAGGGTAATCGCATTGGATGGGTACTGGATAAACTTTGCCCTTTCGCTCAGTAAAGTCATACCACATATCCGCCTATTTTAAAAATAATTCCCTCCATCGGGAAGCGCGTGCTTACATTTTCGATGTTCAATATCTATAATAGCTGTTAGTTGAAGAGTCGGGGATGCGACGGCAATAAACAATCGAGGTGCCCTGATTTCGGGTGGGACATGAACCCGAGCGATATCCCCTCGCATCGAGGGAAAGGGACACTCGGCGCTGAATATGAAAAGGGCAATCCGCAGCCGTATCCCCAATGCGTCGGCGCGGGGGTGTCCGGCAGGTAAACAGCGATGCTGCTATCCTATCTCAAAGCGGGCGTCTCGGTGACAGCCGTTTGTATGCTGTGCGCGTCAGCCAGCGCGTATTCGATGTTCAACACCTACACCGTCTCCTTCGTGAGCGACGGCGAACCCTCGAAGATAATGACCGTCGAAACTTTCGACACCCAAGGCGGTACGCGCGACCTGCAGGCCGTCGAGGTCGAGCTCTTCCACAGCGGGCATTTCGAGGCCAAGGTGTGGAACGACGACCCTATCAAGTCAGCCGAGGTCAAGGCCCGGCTGATCCGGCAATGGCTGCTGTCCGGCCCGGACATCGATCCCGCCGCGACAGAGACTTACAAGCTTTATACGAGCCCGCAGGTGCACCTGGATCCGGGGCAGGAGCACGATTTCGGGCAGGTCGGTTACAGTAAGACGGCGGCCGGCACCTACAACCCGGTTGATGTCACGCTCTACGAAACCTCCGGGCCCGGCACGGTCGACTTTACCGTCACGCCGTTGCTGATGGTCAATGACCTGGCTTTTATCGGCGGGGCGCCGGACGTGTGGCGGATGCAGGTCAAGAACCCCGACCTGACCGTGGAAGCGAAAGTCACCTACATCTACATCCCGGAACCGGCGACGCTGGCCATGCTTCTCGTGGCAGCACCGTTCCTCCGTTATCGAGCGACAAAGCGGTAAGCAACAGGCGCGGAACTTTCCGGGCCGTAACCATTTTTCAGACGCCAATCGTCTTGTGATAGCTGCATTGAAGACGAAGGCGTTCCTCGGCCCGCGCTTTGCACTCGTTACCTGTCGATTCCAGAACAAGTCGCCTGCCGCATTATGCCGCGTTTGCATCGGTCGATTGCTTGGCGTAGGCTGGCGATGAAGAGGGCGGGTCGCGCGGCCCGCCCGATGAATGGGCCTCACACTTCCTACGCATCGCGGGTAAGGGGGTTCTTATGGTCAAGTACCGGTCCGTCATCGTCCGAATGGTGGTCGTGTGCTTGCTGCTGATCGTGGTCGGGTGCAGCAGGGTCACGCAGGGCAACTATGAGAAGATCGAAACCGGGATGACCGTCAGCCAGGTCGAGTCGATCCTCGGCGAAGGCACCGAGGAGACGAGCGTGGGCGGCGCGATCGGCGAACTGTCCGGTTCGGCCGAGGTCCTCTCCTGGGGCAGCGAAACCAAGTCGATCACGGTCACGTTCGTCAATGGCAAAGTTGTGGCGAAGGCCCAAAAGGGGCTGTGACCCATCTTTTGTTACTGACAAATCATTTTCAGTCATTTCCATGAAACGGGCGGTGCGGTGTTTTACCGTGCCGCGCGCCGGGACCGTACGTGGCGAACTCCTCGATCTGCTGGGCCAGGCCGATGAGGATCTGCGCCTCGGTCCGGCTGAGCCGGGCGCGGGAAAGGATCGCGCGGATCGGATACATGAGGTGGTCGGGTTTGTCGGGGTTCAGGTAGCCGATGCGGTCCAGCGCGTGCTGGAGCTTATCGATGAGTCGGCCGATGAGGGCGAGGTCGGCCGGCTCGTCCGGCGGTCGCGCGGGGCCGGCTGGCGGTGATTGCGCGGCGACGGAGGCCAAAAACGCCTCGTAGAGACAGATGGCCACGGCGTGTGAAAGGTTGAGCGTGGGGTAGGCTGGCTGGGCGGGGATCTGGACGACGGCGTCGCAGGCGAGCAGTTCCTCGCGCGACAACCCGTTGTCCTCGGACCCGAACAGCAGGGCGACGTCGCCGCCGTTTCCCCGCTCGTGCAGGAGTGGACCCAGGTCGCGAGGGTTCAGTTCCTCGGGTTGATGGACGGGTCCGCGCCGGCGGCTCGTGCCGATCGCGCAGGTCGCACCCGTCAGGGCATCGTGCAGGTCGGGCACGACGTGCGCGTTCTTCAACCGCAGCTCGCCGTGCCGGCTGCGCCGGACCGCTTCGATGCTGGCCGGGTCCGCCAACGGGGCGACGAGATAGAGCGGGCCGGCCGCGAAGTTCTCCATGAGCCGGGCGACCGCCCCGACGTTGCCGGACACCTGAGGCCGCACGAGGACCACGCGGATGCGGTCCATGTGGATCGCCGGCGACGGGTTGTGGAAATCTTTTGCGTCGGCCATAGCCTGCCCGGGGAGGCTGCGGGGTCACCGTGCGACGCGAGCGGTGCCGCCTTTCATGGCGCGTTCGACCTCGGCCAGCGTGGCCATCGTGGTATCGCCCGGCGTCGTCATGGCCAGCGCCCCGTGCGCGGCGCCGTAGTTGACGCACTGCGCAGGCGTCTTGCCGGTCAGGAACCCGTAGACCAGGCCGGAGGCGAAACTGTCCCCGCCGCCGACACGGTCGAAGATTTCGAGATTTTCCCGCTGCACCGCCTCGTAGAACTGCCCGTCGTAGTAGAGTACCGCGCCCCAGTCGTTGACGGTGGCGGTCTTGGCGTTGCGCAGTGTCGTGGCGACGGCCTTGAAGTTCGTGTACTCGGCCACGACCTGCTTGATCATCGCCTTGAAGCTGGCGGGGTCGAGGTTGGACAGGTCCGCGCCGACGCCTTTGACCTCGAAGCCCAGCGCGGCGCTGAAGTCCTCCTCGTTGCCGATCATGACATCGACGTACCGGGCGAGCTGGCGGTTGATCTCCTGGGCCTTCGGCTGGCCGCCGATGTCCTGCCAGAGGGACGGGCGATAGTTGAGATCGTAGCTGACGATCGTGCCGGCGTCCTTGGCGGCCTTCATCGCCTCGCGCGCGACGTCGGGTGTCGTTTCCGACAGGGCGGTGAAGATCCCGCCGCAGTGGAACCAGCGTGCCCCCTCGTCGGCGAAGATTTTTTTCCAGTCGATGTCGCCGGCCTTCAGTTGCGAGGCGGCCGTGTGCCCGCGGTCCGAGCAGCCCTTGGCCGCCCGGATCCCGTAGCCGCGCTCGGTGAAGTTCAGTCCGTTGCGCGTTTTCCGGCCGATGCCGTCGAATGGGATCCACTTGACGTGGGACATATCGACGCCGCCCTGGTAGATAAGATCTTCGAGGAGGCGTCCGACCTCGTTATCGACGAAGGCCGTCGCGACCGTCGTCCGCAGGCCGAAGCAACGACGCAGGCCCCGTGCGACGTTGTATTCGCCGCCGCCCTCCCAGACCTGGAACGAGCGGGTTGTCCGGACACGCCCGTCGCCGGGGTCGAGCCGTATCATGACCTCGCCTAGAGAGACGCAGTCCCACTTGCACTTGTCTGCCGGTTTGATGTCGAGTGTCGCCATGGGCTTGTTGCTCCCTTCGCCTGATGTTTACTGATGTTCCTTTGCGTTGGGCGGTCTCGTGTCCGCGCCGCCGGCTGCGTCATCTTAAAGGTGGCGCAGGTGGAATCCCCCGTCGACGTTGATGACCTCGCCCGTCGAGTAGGGGAGCGCACCGGTCGCCAGGGCGGCGACGGCTTTGCCGACGTCTTCGGGGTAGCCCCACCGCTGGAGAGGCATGAGCCCGTCCTTGATGAGCGCGTCGTATTTTTTCTGGACGCCGGCCGTCATGTCCGTACGGACGATCCCCGGGCGGACTTCATAGACGTTGATCCCGTACTCGGCCAGCCGGACGGCGAACAGGGCCGTCATCATCGCCATCCCCGCCTTGCTGATACAGTACTCGCCGCGGTTGACGCTGGCCGTGTACGCGCTGATCGAGGAAACGTTGATGATGCAGGCCGAGGGGATGACCTTGTTTTCGAGTTGGCCGACCATGATTCGGGCCGCCGCCTGCGTCAGAAAGAACGGCCCCTTGAGGTTCGTTTTCATGACGAGGTCGTAGCTGTCTTCCTCTGTCTCGAGCAGATCGGCGCGTTTCGGCGGGGCGATGCCGGCGTTGTTGACGAGGACGTCGAGCCGGCCGAGATTCTCGATGCAATAATCCAGCAAAAGCTCGCGGTGGGCCGTGACGGCGATGTCGGCCTGGCAGGTTTCCGCCTCGCCGCCCAGCTTGAGAACCATGTGCTGCGTCTGTTCAGCCGCGCCGGCGTTGGCGTTGTAGTTGATTAAAAGATGGAAGCCGCGCGACGCCAGCGCCAGACAGATGCCCCGTCCGATCCCACGCGAACCGCCGGTGACCAGGGCGACCGGTTTCCTCTCCGCCATGGTGGTTACTCCATGCCCATTCCGCCTTCCCGCCCCCCGGGGCGAGCGTTCACTGTACGCACCGGACCCGCCACTGCCAAGTAGTGAAATTGTGCGGCGCTACTCCAGCCCGTCGGCCGTATCACGGGCCGGGTCGGAAACGACCTCGTCGATGCATTGCGCGATCGTCGTCAGCAGGTGGTCGATCTGTTCGACGGAGATCACCAGCGGCGGAAAAATAACAAGGGTGTCCGCCAGCGGCCGGAGGATGACGCCGTAACGCCTTGCATTCAGGCATATCTGCGCCCCGACCTGTTGGCCATAAGGGTACGGCTCGCCGGTCGTCTTGTCGCGGACGATTTCCACGCCGGCCATCAGGCCCCATTGCCGCACGTCGCCGACGTGCGGGTGGCGCGCGAGGCGCGTCAAGTGTTCGGCGAGCCGTTCGATCTTGGGCGGCAGGTTTTCGAGCGTGCGATCCTTCGCGAAGAGCTCGAGCGAAGCGAGGGCGGCCGCACAGCCCAGCGGGTTGCCGGTGAAGGTGTGACCGTGATAGAACGTTCGGCCGGCATCGATCGGCCCCAAAAACGCCTCGTAGACAGCCTCAGTCGCCAACGTCGCCGCCAGTGGCAGGTAGCCGCCGGTCAAACCCTTCGATAGGCACAGCAAATCGGGCGCGACGCGCTCGTGTTCGACGGCCAGCATCCGACCCGTGCGGCCGAAACCGGTCGCTACCTCGTCGGCGATCAGCAACACGCCGTGCGCGTCGCAGAGCCGGCGGATCCGCGCGAGATGGCCCGGCGGGGCGGTGATCATACCACCGGCCGCCTGGACGAGCGGTTCGACGACGACGGCCGCGACGCGCTCGCCGTGCTCGGCCAACAGCCGGCCGACCTGTTCGGCACAGGCCAGGCCGCAGCTTTCCGGCGATTTGTTCAACGGGCACCGGTAGCAGTAGGGCGACGGCGCGAATTTCGTCTCGAACAGCAACGGCCCGTAGACGCGGTGGAACAGGTCGATCCCGCCCAAGCTCACCGACCCGATCGTGTCGCCGTGGTAGGCTTCCTTCAGCGCGATGAAGACGTTCCGTTGCGGCTGGCCGCGATGGTGCCAATAGCCGTAGGCGAGCTTGACGGCCACTTCGACGGCCGTCGAGCCGTCGTCCGAGAAGAAGACTTTGGCGAGGTTCCGCGGCGCGAGTTCGACGAGCCGGCGGGCCAGCTCGATGGCCGGCGGACTGGCGAGTCCCAGTTGCGTCGTGTGCGCGACGCGATCGAGCTGCGCGCGGATGGCTGCGTCGATCTCGGGGCGGCGATGGCCGTGAATGTTGCACCACAGGCTCGAATGCCCGTCGAGGTAGCGGTTTCCGTCAGCGTCGATGAGGTAGGGGCCGTCGGCCGCAACGATGATGAGAGGCTCGACGCGGTTCCACAACGCATGCTGGGTGAAGGGGTGCCAGACGCAGAGGCGGTCCCACTCGGCAAGCCGGCTCTTACGCTCCGGTGGCAGCGGATAAGCGGATTCGTCCCCGTTCATGACCGTCGATCTTAATGAAAGGGCTGACCGGCGCGAAGGGACGCCGTGTGCCACTGCCTGGCAAACAGTGCATGAGGCACGAAGGGGGGTATAGGCCGAATGCGTTGGAGTGCGCAGGGCGCATCGCGTATCATGATCGCCTACGGGTTGGGAGTGCCGCGCATGTCCGTCCGATTCGTTGTTGGCCGTGCCGGATCCGGCAAGACATACTCTTGTCTTCAGGCCGTCCGCGCTGCGCTGCGCGCCGACCCCGTGGTCGGCCCGCGCCTGCTTCTTCTCGTTCCCGAGCAGGCCAGCTTCCAGATGGAACGGGCCCTCATCGAAAGCGACGACGTGCCGGGCTTCGTGCGCTGCGAGGTGCTGAGCTTTCAGCGACTGGCCTACCGGATTTTCGCCGAGACGGGAATCGACCCGCGTCGGGGCGAGCAGACGATTGGCCAGCTCGGCCGGCTGATGACCCTCCGGCGTCTCATCCGGCGCGAGCGGGCGGCCTTGCGCATTCTGGATCGGGTAGCCGACCGCGCCGGGCTCATCCGGCAGTTGGCTGGTACGATCGAGGAGCTCATGCGCGAAGACGTTGCGCCGGACGTGCTGGCCGACTTGGCCGACCGGAGCGGCGCGGACAACCCCTTGGCCGCCGCCAAGCTGGCCGACCTCGCGCGCCTCTACCAGGCTTACCTCGATTACCTCATCGACGATCGTCTCGACCCGGCCCAGTATCTGGCGTTGGCAGCCGAGCGGCTCGAGACGTGCGACTGGCTCGCGGGCGCCCGCGTATGGGTCGACGGGTTCGCCGGCTTCACGCACCAGGAGATCGCGCTGCTCGTGGCGCTCGCCCGCCGGGCTGCATCGGTCGAGATTGCACTGCTGGTCGATCCGGATGCGTCGGCCGTGACGAGCGATGTGCTGCCGGACTGGTCGTTTTCTCTGTTTGCGCGCACGGAGCGCACCCTCGTCGAGCTCCGCAAAGCCTTCCGTGCAGCCGGCATATTCGTTGGGCAGACGCTGCGCTTGGCACCGAGCGAGCCGCCGCGCTTCGCCCATGCCGCTTTGGCGGCGATCGAAAAAAACCTGTTCGCATCGCGTCCTCCCCGTGCGGGCGAACCCGTACCGCGCGAGGTCGTCTGCGTTCAGCGTATGCCGGACCGTCGCAGTGAGGTCGAGGCCGCCATCGCCGAGATACAGCGGCTCATGCGCGAACCGCGCCCCCCGATGCGTTACCGCCAGATGGCGATCATCGTCCGCGACATGGCTGTCTACCACGACCTGCTGGCCACCGCGATGCGGTCGGCTGGCATCCCGTATTTCATTGACCGGCGGGAGCCGACGGCCCACCACCCGCTCATTGAGCTGATACGGAGTCTGTTGGCCGTCGCGAGCGAAGATTGCCGTCTCGAATCGGTCCGCCTGACGCTCAAGACGGCGCTTTTGCCGATCCCCGAATCCCAGGCTGACCTGCTCGAAAATTACCTGCTCGCCCACAACATCGCCGGCCGGGAGCGTTTCGCGCAAAACTGGCACTACACGCGCTTTTTCGCGCGCAAATCTTCCAGCGACCGGCTCGATGCGCTTCAGGAAGCGGTCCTCGCGCGCGTCAACGATGCCCGGCAGGCGTGGCTGGGGTGCGTCGGTGGTTGGCTGGATGCCGCGGTTGAGGTTGCAACGCGAACCGGTCGGGAGTGGGCCACCCTGCTGTTCGAATGTCTCGCGCAGAACGGCGTCGCCGCCCGGCTGGCAAGCTGGGCCGAAGCGGCCGACCGCGATGGTCGGCCCGATGAGGGGCAGATCCATCGGCAGGTCTGGGCCGACCTGACCGAGCTGCTCGACGAATTCGTCCACGCCCTGGGCGGCGAGGCGATGACCCTGGCCGAGTTCCGCGAAGCGGTCGAGGCAGCCCTGGCCGAGTTCGACCTCGGCCTCGCGCCGCCCGCGCTTGACGAGGTCATGGTCGGCGCGATCGAGCGGAGCCGGCATCCGTCGGTCCGCGCGGTCCTTTTGCTGGGTTTCGATGCGGCGCATTTTCCGCGCCGTCGTTCGGAGGACCCGCTCCTGGGCGACCCGGAGCGCGAAACGCTCGAACAACTCGGCAAGCCGGTCGGCCCCTCCCGGCAGCGCCAACTGCTCGACGAGCGGATGCTCGCCTACATCGCGCTGACGCGCGCGTCGGAGCGTTTGTGGATCAGCTTCCCGCAGGCTGAGGCCGACGGTCAGCCCGTCGAACCCTCGCCATTTCTGGACGCCCTGCGCGCGGCGCTGCCCGGCCTTGAGGTTGATACCGTGACCGATCCCCGCAGCGAACGGGTGCCTGCCTGGATCTCAAGCGTCCGCGAGCTGGGGGCCCGGTTGGCCGGCGAGTTGCGCTACCGTCCCGCGGAACCCGGCGACGACCAGCCGGCCGATCGCGGGTTGTGGAACCGTCTTTATGAAGCCGGCCGCGGGCATGACGCGTGGCGACACACGCTCGTGCGTGCGCTGGGCGGGTTGGTCTACACGAACGACGCGCGTCTCGGGGTCGGCCTCATCGACCGGGCCGCGGCCGTACCGTTTTTGGCCAGCGTCAGCCGGCTCGAACGGTTCGCCGCCTGCCCCTTCGCGCACTACGCGGATTACTGGCTCAGCCTGGAACCGCGGGTCGTTTCCGAACTGGCAGCCGTGGACGTCGGCACGCTCTGTCACGCCATCCTGGAGTCGTTCATCGACCGCCTTGTCCGCGAGAAAAGGGGGCTGGCCGACCTCGAGGATGACCAGGTCGCCGAGGGCATCGACCAGGCCGCCGGGCGGGTCGTCTCGCAATTGACCGACGAGATGCTCCTGACCGAAGCGCGGAACAGCTACCTGGCCGACCGCAGCCGGCTCTACATGGCACGCGTCACACGCTGGCAGCGGAAGGCTGCGGGCGTCGGCTGCTTCCGACCCCGCGCGGTCGAATTCCCTTTCGGTTACGGCAATTCGCCGGCCGGCCCCCTGACGCTGACCACGCCGCGCGGCCGGACGATCCTGCTGCGCGGCAAGATCGACCGCGTGGACATTGCCGAACTCGGCGGGGAACTGCTCGGCCTGGTCCTCGATTACAAGGCGACCACCGATCGCCGGCTGAACCTGGCCGAGGTTTTTCATGGGCTGTCGCTCCAGCTCGTCGGGTACCTGCTGGCCCTTCAGCAGACGGGCGCGTCGCTTACGGGCAGGCCCGTCCGACCCGTGGCAGCGCTCTATCTGCCTCTGCTGGAACCCTTCGAGAGGATCGCGCATCCGGATCGCCCCAAAAGTCGACACTACCGCTGGCGGGGGGTCGTGGATGTTTCGAAGCTCGGCGCGATCGACAAGACGGTCGAGCCCGGCGGCGGTTCGGACTTTCTCTCGGCGCGACTGAGACGGGACGGTCAGCCCTACGCCAAAAGCGACCTGGCGGCGCCGGACGAGATGAAAGCGCTCATGGCCCACGTCGGCCGGCGCATGGGCGAGCTGGCCGACCGGCTGCTCGACGGGGACATCGCCGTCAACCCGTACCGCCTCAATCGGTGGATGCCGTGCTCTTTCTGCGCGTATCGGTCGGTATGCCGTTACGAGATCGCCACGCAACCGCCGCGCCGCCTGGAATCGTTCGACAAGGCCGAGGTTCTGCAACGGCTGGCCGGGGAGGGTGCCGATGGCTGACGATGCCGCTGCCGCCCTGCTCGCGCACCTGACCGACGCGCAGCGCCGCGCCGTCCTGACGGCTGACCGCAGCCTGCTCGTTTCGGCCGCGGCCGGCGCGGGCAAGACGATGGTCCTGGCCGAGCGGTGTGCAGCCCTGGTCTGCGACCTGCCGGCCCCGCAGCGCTGCGCGGTTGATGAACTGCTCGTCGTCACGTTCACCGAGGCGGCCGCCACGGAGATGCGCACGCGGATCGGTCGGGCGATTCGCGCGCGCCTCGAACGTCGCCCGAACGACGCCCGTCTCCAGCAGCAGCTCTACCGCCTCGACAACGCCTCGATCTCGACGATCCATGCCTTCTGCCGCGCGTTGATCCAGCGCTGGTTTCCGCAGGCCGGCGTCGATCCGCAGTTGACGGTCCTGGCGGCCGAGGAGGCCGACCTGCTCGCGCGGGAGGTCCTCGACGTGCTGCTGGCCGAGCTTTATGCGGGCTCCGACGAGTTGGCCCGGTCCTTCCAGGCGCTCGTGGACGACTACGGTGCCGGCCAGGACCGCAAGATCGTGCCGCTCGTTCTGGATATCCACGCCTTCATTTCGAGTTTGCCGGACCCCGCCCGGTGGCTGCAAGAAAGCATCGCCTGTTACGCGCCGAGCGGCTCGGCCGCCCATCGCGCGCGCCTCCACGCCATCCAGCGAGAACGCCTCCTCCGCGCGCTGCGCCTCCACGCCGGGGACGCGCGCCACGTCGCCCACACGATCGCGTGCTGCTGGCCGACCGCGGCGATGCACGCGGATACGGCCGGCGATCTGGCCAATCAGCTCGACATGTGGCATGACCGGTTGCGTGCCGGCCCGGCCGAATCGTGGGAAACCGTCGCCGAAGAGGTCCGCGCATGGTCTTTTCCACGGAAAAGCAGGCCGCGCGACCTGTCCGACCAAGAGAAAGCCGCCTACGACGCTGCCAAGGACCTCGTGAATCGCATGAAAAAGCTTTTCACCAAGGCGATCCAGGAGGCGGTCTGTGCATTTACGTTGGATGAGTACGCCATCGGCCTGGAGCGCGTCGCGCCTTACGCACAAACGCTTATCGAGCTGGTGACACTTTTCGGTAAGCGCTACGAACAGGCGAAGCGCGCCCAGGCGGCCGCCGACTTCAACGACCTCCAGCGCTACGCCTATCGGCTGCTGATCGACGCCGACAGGCCAGGTCAACCTTCCGACGTCGCCCGCCAGTTGCAGAAGCAGTACCGGTACGTGCTCGTCGACGAGTTCCAGGACGTGGACCCGCTCCAGGCAGCCATTCTCCACTGCGTCAGCCGCGAAGGCGCCGACCCGCCCGAGGGCAACCTGTTCACCGTCGGCGACATCAAGCAGTCGATCTACCGTTTTCGTCTGGCTGAGCCAACGCTGTTCACTGAGCGCTGCGACCTGTTCACCACCGGTCGCGGCCCCGGCGAGGTCGTTCACCTGCCGGAGAATTTCCGCAGTCGGCCCGACGTCCTCGACGCGATCAACCTCATTTTCCGTCCGCTCATGCGGCCCGAGTTCGGCGGGACCGCCTACGACGCGACGGCCGAGCTCCGTGCCGGTGCCGCGTACCCGACCGAGGCGGCCGGCCCGCTTTTCGGTCGGCCCGCGATCGAGGCCCACTTCATCGAACCGGTCACCGCAGCCACGGCGCGCGAGGCGGCCGACGAGAACGACGACGATGACCCGAATGACAGCCGTGAGAACGCACAAGATGACAGCGACGCCGAAGATCTCGAAGGCATCGAGCGCGAGGCTTTCCTGATCGGTCGGCGGATTCGCCACTGGATGGGCTTGGAAGGCCAGGCCCCGCGCCGGCACGTCGTGGACCGGCCCGCTGCGCCGGGCACCCCGCCTTCGACGCGCCCGATCGAATGGCGCGACATCGTCATTCTGCTCCGTTCGCTTCCGTTCAAGGCAGAGCCCATCGCTGAAACGCTGCGCCGCATGGGGATCCCCACGCGCATCGAGAACCAGGCCGCCGGCCTCGAATCGAGCGAGTTCAACGATGTGCTCAGTCTGCTGCGTCTTCTGGACAACCTCCGCCAGGACATCCCGTTGGCCGGTTTTCTCCGTTCGCCTCTGACCGGCCAGCCTTACAGCGAATCGGACCTGCTGAACGTCCGCCTCGCGCAGCCGGATGGACCGTTCCATGAGACCGTCTTCCTTTACGCCGAACATGGCGACGACGACGAACTCCGCCGCCGCCTGTCCGATACGTTGGCGAACCTCGCGCGCTGGCGCAACCTCATCCGGCAGCGTCCCGTCGCCGAGGTGCTCTGGGCGATCTACGAGGAGACGGGCTATCTCGCGTACGTGGCGGGTCTGCCCGGCGGGCGGCAACGGCGGGATCGTCTTATCCGGTTGCACGAGCTGGCCCGGCAGTTCGGCCACTTCACCCGCCAGGGGTTGCGACGTTTCCTGCATTTCCTGGAAAACATTCTCGAAAACGGCCAGTCGCCGATGCGCAGCGGCGTGCAGGGTGGCGATGAGAACGTCGTTCGCATCATGACCATCCATGCCAGCAAGGGCCTGGAGTACCCCATCGTCATCCTGGCCGACCTGGGCAAAACCTTCAATCTTCAGGACCTCCGCCGAAACGTCCTGGTCGATCGCGTTCATGGTCTGGCCCTGGCCGTCGTCGACGCCGAGCGGCGCGTGAGCTACCCGTCACTCGTTCAGCAGGTGGCGGCTGAGCACATGCACCGCGAGCTGCTGGCCGAAGAACTGCGGATTCTCTACGTCGCCTTGACGCGCGCCCGCGAACACCTCGTGCTCGTCGGCCGGGCACGTCCCGACGCCGTCGAGGCATGCCGCCAACTGCATCGCGTCGTCTCCTCGGAGATGGAAAAGCAGCGGTGCGAGAAGAGGGCACCTGTGCCGCAGTTGGCGCTCGAGTCGGCCACGAGCTATCTATCGTGGCTGCTGACAGCCATCGAAGCGGCCCCTCGCAACGCGATCGATTGGGGTGAAGACGGGGAGTCGGCCCGCGAGGCATTGATTGCGATTCGCCTCTACAAGCGGGCCGAGACGGACCGCTGGCGGATCCCCCCGTTGCTGGACCCGGACCGCGCCGCGTCGCTCGCGCGGTTGGCGACGCTGTCAAAGCTGCCTGCCGGCGAGCCGCTGGCCGACGAGGCCGCCGTCGCGTCGATCATCGCGGGCCTGACCCATGCCTACCCGGCGCTCGAGCTGACCGCGCTGCCGGCCCGCGTCGGCGTGACCGAGCTGAAACGACGCTGGGACCCGACAGCCGACCCGCTCGAACGCGCGCACCCCGTCCGCGCGCCGGCTGCCCCGCCACGCCCCGCGTTTCTGGAAGGGGCACCCCGCGCGGACGCGACCGAGGCCGGGATGGCCACCCATCGTTTCCTGCAACTGCTCGATCTGGGTCGGCCGTGCGACGCGTCGGATCTCCGCGCCCAACTGGCCGACCTCCAGCAGACCGGCCGAATCGCGCCGCAGGAAGCCGGTCGCGTCCTGCTCGATGGCGTGAGCTGGTTTTTCGAAACGACCCTGGGCCGGCGCGTCCGCGAGAAGGCCGCCGACGTGCGCCGCGAGTTGGCCTTCGTCGCGCGGATCGACCCGGCACGTCTCGACGTCTACGCCCGTGGGCAGGACCCGCAGGATTTCGTTCTCGTGCGGGGGATGATCGACCTTGCCCTGACCGGCGATGACGGCTGGGAAATCGTCGATTACAAGACCGACGCGGTCGGCCCCGAGGCGGTCAGCCGCCGTGCCGAGACCGCCCGGTTCCAGCTCGAGCAGTACGCCCAGAGCATCGAGGCCATCACCGGCACGCCGGTCGCCCGTTGCTGGCTGGTCTACCTGCGCGCGCGCGTACTCATCGAGATAAAAGATGGACGACTGCACGTAACAAGTGACTCTCAATGACATCCATCCGAGCCGCGACTGTCAGGGAGCGGGCCATGGTGGTACGGGGGCAGGGTGGTACGGGCGTCTCGCCCGTTTGCGATGGCCGCCGCCTTCTCCGAAGCCGAGCCGCGACCGTAAGGGAGCGGACTATCCGTAACGTGGATTGATCCCGTCGGTAATGCACCCATTCGGAGCCGGACGTGGAACCCTGGGATGAAATGGACCCGATCGCGTCGGCCGGAACGTCGGCCGACCGTGTGCGCGCCTGGCTGGCCGCCCAGCCCCTCGTCCCCGTAGCCGTCGGATTGATCCTCGGCATCGCCCTGGACAGCCGCTGGCCGACACCGGTCCTGCTGGCCGTCGGAGGGTTCGTAGTGGCCGGCGTCCTGATCGCGGTGGCACGCTCGAACGAAATGGCACGGGCCGCCGCCCTCTTTTTGGCCGCCCTGCCCGTCGGCGCCGCCCGGCATGACTTGGCCGTCCGCCATTGGCCGAGCGACCACGTCGTCCGTTACTGCGGCCCCGGTCCCACACTCGTCCGGCTGACGGGCACCGTACTCACGCAACCGGTCATCGCCCCGGCCTCGAGTGGATACGTCGAGTGGATCGCCCGCCCGCCGCGGACGCGCATGCTTCTGGCGGCCGACTCGCTCGCCACCGACTCCGGCCCCGTCGCCGTCAGCGGCACGGTCGGCCTGACCGTCCGCGAACCCGTCGCGCACGCCGTGGCCGGCGACCGCGTCGAAATTTTCGGTACGCTCTATCGGCCAGGCCGGCCCGCCAACCCGGGCGAGCTCGATTACAGCCTCATTTCCCACCGGCGGGGCGTCCTCGCCCGTGCCGTCTGCAGCCTCGCCGCCCACGTCCAGCCGCGGCCCGGATCGGCCACCACGCACGGCCACATGGCCCGATTCCGACGCTGGATGCGCTCCACCATGCTCGAAGATACCTACGAGGCAGCCGAGCCGGGGGCCGAAATCCTCGCGTCGATGGTCCTCGGCCAGCGCAGCGCCGTCAGCCGCCCGGTCAACGATGCCTTTACCACCGTCGGTGTCGTCCACTACCTCAGCGTCAGCGGCGCCCACGTCGGCATGCTCGCCGGTGTCGTCTGGCTCATCGGCATCGCCGCCGGGGCTTCCCGGCGCACCTGTGCAGGGTGGGTCCTGGTAGTTATAACTGCTTATGGATTGCTTGCCGAGCCTCGGCCGCCTATTTGGAGGGCGGTGATCGTGGGTGATCTGGCCTGCGTGGCCGTCCTGCTCCGCCGGCCGATCCGGTCCGCCAACTGGCTCGCGCTGGCCGCCATCTGCCTGCTCATGGTCCGGCCCACGCAGCTCTTCGAGCCCGGCTTCCAGCTCAGTTTCCTGACCGTTTTGGCCCTGCTGTTCGTCGCGCCGCGCGCTCATGCCGCCGCCGTCCAGCTCATCCGCAGACTCCGCGGCTGCGACGACCCCCTCCTCCAGCAGCCGATCCAGGACATGCTCAACCCGCCCTCGACCGCCCGCAGGATCGTGCGCGGGACCGCCGCCACGCTCGGCCTGTGGCTTTCTTTGAGCCTGGTGGCCTGGATCGCCAGCGCGCCGATCGTCGCGTACCACTTCCACCGGCTCAGCGTCTGGGGCTGGTTCAACAACCTCCTCGTGCTGCCGCTGGTCTGGGTCACGCAGGTGCTCGGCCTGGCCAAGACGACCCTCAGCGCACTGGTCCCTCCACTCGGCTCGCTTCTGGGCGCCCCTCTGCGTCTTGCTGCGGACTGGCTGGTCGATCTGGTCATGGCCTTGAGTCATCTGCCGGGTGCCGTGCTACCCACGCCGGCCGTCCCGACCTGGGTGCTGTGGGCCGGTCTCTTTGTGGCCGTCCTCTGGCTGGCCGCACGGAAACTCGGCATCGCCCACCGTACCGTGGGTCTTGTCGGGTTCGCCTTGGCCCTGCCGGCCGCCTGGACGCTGGCTCCACGCGGGCACGGCGACGCCTGCGTCATCGACGTGCTTGCGGTCGGCCAAGGCGCCGCCTGTATGGTCCATCTGCCGGACGGCCGTTCGTTCGCTTACGACATGGGTTCGCTTTCCAACGACGACCTCTACTGTTGGACGATCGAGCGCTACCTCGCCTGTCAGCATGTCGGCCGACTCGAGGCCGTCATCCTGAGCCACGCGCACCTCGATCATTATGCAGCCCTTCCCGACCTGCTCGCCCATCGCCGGGTCGGACGCCTGTTCGTGCCGCCCCATTTTTTGGCCACCGCGCATCGGGGCGGTGCATCGCCGCGCTTGCGGAAGGTCCTGGGCGAGTTGGATGCGGTGGCCCGTCCCATCCAGCGGGCCGATCGGTTGACGGGCACGAGCCCCGTCACTGTCGAGGTTCTCTGGCCGCCGCCGCTTGGGGCGTTCCCGCTCGAGCACGCCAACGACACCTCGCTCGTGTTGCGGATCGCCTACGCGGGCCGAAGCGTCCTGCTGTGCGGCGACATCGGCTCCGTCCCGCAACAGGCGCTGATGGCCTCGACCGACCTCAAAGCCGACGTGCTGCTGTCGCCGCACCACGGCAGCATCGACCCGACGGTCGCGGATTTCGTGACGTTCGTCGACCCGGCCCACGTCGTCCGTTCCGGCGGGTACGCTAGCGAGACCGCGGAACGATTGGCAGAAGTTCTGGAAGGCAGACACTTCTGGGATACGGCCGTGCACGGGGCTGTCCGCATTCGTATCACGCCCGATGACCTCGACGTGACCGGCTGGCGCGTCCCGTAAAATTGCCGGCGGCGCGGTGGACGGGGAAGGATACCTGCACTTATACTCCGGTTCATGAAGGACGGCTGAGCGGCTGATGGTCAGACGCCGGCCGTGTCACGCGGCAAGAGGTGGAGACGGGGATGGCCGACCCAGCCAAAGTGGCGATTCTGATGGGCAGCGACTCGGATTGGCCGATCATGGAGGCCTGCTACACGACTTTACAGGAGTTCGACGTTCCGGTCATGGTGCGCGTGTTATCGGCCCATCGTACGCCCGAACGGCTGCGGCAGTTCCTGACCTCGGCCGAGCAGGAGCAGGTTGCGGTGTTCATCGCGGCTGCCGGGATGGCTGCCGCGCTGCCTGGCGCGGTGGCTGCCTACACGGATCGCCCGGTGATCGGCGTGCCGCTGGCCAGCGAGCCCCTCAAGGGGGTGGACAGCCTCCTGAGCATCGTGCAGATGCCGCCCGGGATGCCCGTTGCCACGGTGGCTGTGGGCGAGGGCGGCGCCAGGAACGCCGCCCTTTTGGCCATCCAGATGCTGGCAGTGGCGGATTCCCGTCTCCGTGACGCCTTCAAATTATTCAAAAGAAAGCAGGCTGAAACGGTCGATAAAAGAGACCAAGATTTACAGGAGCGGCTAGGCCTTGCCTAAGCCCCTGTTTCACAAGACGATAGTGTGGTCTGGCGGAATCGATGGCGCGGTTGAGTTGATCGACCAGACCCTGCTTCCTGGCCGGCTCGAAGTACGGGCGTGCCGGACAATCGAGGAAATCTGGGAGGCCATCCGAACCCTGCGTGTTCGGGGCGCTCCGGCAATTGGAATTGCGGCTGCGATGGGTGTCGTGTTGGGCGTCCGTGGGGCGGCCAGTCACGACGTGTTCTTTGAGAAGTTGGAGAGGGCCTGTACGTACCTGGGCGGGAGTCGGCCGACAGCCGTCAACCTGTTCTGGGCGCTGGACCGCATGCGACGGGTTGCGGAGGCTTCCAGGACGCTGCCTTTACCGGAGCTCAAGCAGCGTCTGTTGGCCGAGGCACAGGCGATCCGGGACGAGGACGCCGCCACCTGTCGGGCGATGGGCAAGGTCGGTGAGTCGCTGATTTTCGAAGGGGCCACCGTCCTGACGCATTGCAACGCCGGCAGCCTGGCCACCGCCGAGTACGGGACGGCCCTGGCGCCGCTCTACACGGCCCACGCTCAGGGCCGGCGGTTCCGTGTCTACGCCGATGAAACCCGTCCCCTGTTGCAGGGGGCGCGCCTCACGGCCTGGGAACTGTCCGAGGCCGGCATCGACGTCACGGTCATCTGCGACAGCATGGCCGGTCACCTCATGCAGGCCGGCAAAGTGGATCTGGTGCTGACGGGTGCCGACCGGATTGCCCGAAATGGTGATACGGCCAACAAAATTGGCACTTACAGCTTAGCTGTACTTTGCCAAGCCCATCAAGTGCCGTTTTATGTAGTGGCCCCGCGGTCGACGTTTGATCTGACGATCGCAGATGGTCGGTCGATTCCGATCGAAATGCGGCCGGACAGGGAGATTCGCCACATTTTTGGCCATGTATGCGTCCCGGAGCGGGCGGCCTGTTACAACCCCGCTTTTGATGTGACACCGGCCGGCCTGATCGCCGGGATCGTGACGGACAGGGGGCTCATCGAGCCAGTGAACGAGCAAAAAATTCGGCGAATTTTTTCGAATTGAGGGTTGCAAAGAGGGAAAAAGCCGGTATGATCCCCCCCTTTAGTAACCGGTAGCGCGGTCCAAGCAACCCGAGCCGCGCGGATCAGGTCGTTCTTGGCAGGGATGTATCGACGCGGACGGTCAAGGGCGACATGACTGTGATGGCTGAGAGTCGAGCCGGCGCGGCTCGGCGGTGATTTTCGGGAAAACGTGGTTGGATGAGGGTGTTCTGTCTTGTGACGCGGTGTGGAGCCGTGTCCGATGAGCTTTAGTTGGCCTCCGGGTGAGAGGCCTACGTTTGTTCCCTTCTAAAGGAGGCTCACGATGTCGAAGTGGAGCTGGCTCAAAATGGCAGTGTTGACAGCGTCGCTGTCGCTGCCTGCATTTGCTGTGGGCGGCTGCCTTGGCGCCAACTGGTACCAGAGGATGCTTCAGTACGTAACGATCGGTTGGCTGTTCAACTGAGGTCGCCATGGCGCGCAGGCTGAGGGCGCTGGGCCGTTCGTACCACGCTCAGGGTGGGCGTGGCAGTGGTGAACGGTACCAGGCATGTGCTGGAACGAGGACTGGATTGGGCCCCTTCTCAGTCGGGGTCGGAATCCTTCGAGGAGAATGATCATGTCGAAAAAGGCACTGGCGAAGTGGAGTCTGCTTATGGCGGGCTCGACCGTAGTCGCGCTGAACCTGGGTGCTTGCATTGCGGACCTTGCGCTGCAGTGGTTCGTGTTTGGCGCACGGAGCTAAGTAAGAGGGCATCGGTGGCCCTTTGTGGGCCCTAACCGTGGCAGCTTACAGGAGAGGAGTCGTACGGGCGGCCTGGCGGCCGATCGAGGGCTTCAAACCTGTCGGTTGCAACCAAATGAAGGAGAAGCACGATGCTTAGTCGATTCAAAGTGTGGTCCTATCTGGCGGTACTCGTCGGTGGCGCGTTGGCCATTGGTGGGTGTGGCGGCTACTCGTTGGCGTTGGATAGCTGGCCCCGCATCATTACTGCCATCCTGACCAGGTCCCTGATTTTCTAAATGTGAAGGGACTTTGGGTAGCATGAAGGCTCTTTGGAGCCGTCAGAGCGTTGTATGCATGAGCAATGTCCGCTCTGTTTGGCGAAAAAGGGTTGTAGGTCAGAGTTGAGCCGTCCGCGTTAAAGATGCCTCAGGCGACTTTCGCGGTCAGTCAAAAAAATGGAGGTCTTTAAGATGACACGTTTGTTCAAACTCTTTGCGATCACCGGCCTTTTGGTGGTGATTCTGCTGCAATCCGGTTGCGTGCCCACTGGCGGCGAATGCGGCTCTTGCGGCTACACCATCTGCCCGTTGGGTGTCAACCTACTGGATCTCTGCCCCCTTCTCTGACAAGATCAGAATAGGAACAGAGAGTGCAGTAAAAGCTTTCTGTTGCGGCAAGCCGTCATGCTTAGTCAGACGTGCGGCCGGCGTCTGACCGGGAGTAGCTCCCAGGTCGTAGACGGCGGTAAGCTGCAAGAAGCTAATGACGCGAAGCGGCTCTTTTCATTGAGAGGAGCCGCTTCGCTCTTTTTTTGGGCCCTAGTGGGCGGACCATACGTTTTTGGGGACTGAGGGGGTCTATTCGAGAAGCAGGTGCAAACGTGGTGTGCATAAGGCAGTTTTGCTGAGGCGGAGGGGGGCAATGGCCCTTTTTATTGTCCGATCAATCGTTCGCGCGAAGTCCCTCGGTTCCCCGGTTGGCGGCGAGCATGCCGGAACGACTTTGCCCTGGAAAACGGCTGTCCGGGCAGGCCCCACACTGCAGGAAATGTGCTCCAGAGACGAGCAGCCTGGTTGCCAAGGGGCGAAAAAGGGGCCTTAGGCGGCCCTCCGCCGGCCGATCTTGCAAGGACGCTTGGTCGTTCTTATACTCCGATGCGCTGAGAGGAGGGCGGGAGGAGTTGGGGAACTCGCGCCGCAGGCGATGGTTCGCCTTGCGGCCGGTTCGTCAAAATGCCAACGGGGAGGTTCACGCCGATGCGACGGCAAGTATTATTGCGTATCAGCCGCTGGTTGATCATCACGCTGGGCGGCGCGACGATGTTCCAGGGTGTCGGTTTTACCTCGAACCGCGGCGCGTTCAGCGGCGGATGTACGGAGTTTTATATGAACGGCGCCCTGACCAGCGTGGACTTCTGCTACTTGCTGGACTGCCAGAACGGGTTCGCCGGCGGCCTGATCGACCCTTGTGGCCAAGGCGGTCTGCTGGTGGATTGCACCCCGGTGGCCACCGACGATGAAGAGGAAGAATGAGTGTGAGGCCCGGCACGAGAAACGCACCCGGCGAGGTTGCGTTGCCACGGACGCAGCGGGCGCGTTGTGTGGAAAGCACGTGAGCCCTGTGAGGGATCGGTCATGACGGATCAGATGCGACGGCAAGGGGGCGGGCGGTTCGGACGGGTGGCCTTGGTCATCTCGGCCGGGATGCTGGCGGGCACGTTGCCGGGTGTGCCGGGTGTCGGCTGCGCGGGCAGGGTCGCAAGAAATTTCAACCCCTGCGGCACCATCCTCGACTGCGACCCGGTCGAATACGACCTGATGATGAATCCGTTTCCGGACTGGAGCCTCGATCCGACCTGCACCATTCCAGGCCAGTGCGGAGACGGTGTCTTCCCGTTCGGCGAGGCCGATGAGGAGGAGTAGGTCCGCGTTCCAGTCGGGCGTCCGGCGCTTGCCGGGAGGCCGGCGCATCCGGCGAAGCGCGGACTGTCAAGCCTGAACGAAGGGGGGCTGTTCCTGCCGTCGCGATGCCGGGATACCCCGAACGTGCGAGATGTCACCGGTGGGGTACAGCGTTCATGTCGTGCAAAAAGCGTGGTACCGGCAAAGCTGCATGTGCATTGGCCAACCGACCGATAAAGATCATAAGGATGTGAGCGCTCCGACCTGCCCTGCCTGAAGGCGCGGTGTGATCGGATACAAACCAAGGAGCCGACTGATGCATTTGCTGCGATGGCGCGGAATGCTTTTCGTTCTGCTGTGCGGGGGAACGCTGCTTGCCGCACCGACGGGTTGTGAGGCGACGCTGACCTCCCTTCTCAGCCAGGTCATCATGAACGTCGTGCTCAACGCGTTGATGGGAGGGCTTGCCGTTTGAGCCCTCGGCCCGGGTACGTGACGATGGCGCGGTTCTGAAACGTTTCTTCTCAAAGCGCGCGGCCCGAAGCGGGTACTGCGCGCTTCGTTTTTTGGGAGCTGCCCCGACGGTTGTCCGCGGGGGGCAAGCGGGGACGCATGGCGATGGACCTTGCCGGTCGATCCGTGACCGTCATGGGGTTGGGGCGATTCGGCGGCGGGATCGGCGTTACCCGCTGGCTGGTCGAGCGATCCGCGCGCGTCACCGTGACCGACCAGGCCGAGGCGGACGCTCTCCATGCGAGTATCGCTCAGCTCGAGGGTCTGCCTGTTACATTTCGTCTCGGCGGTCACGAACCGGCCGACCTGGACGGGTGCGAGTTGCTCGTTGTCAGCCCGGCCGTCCACAAGGCGCGCTCGCCGTTCGTGCAGGAGGCGGTGCGGCGGGGCATCGCCCTGTCCAGCGAGATGAACCTGTTCGTCGAGCGGTGCCGTGCCCGTCGGATCGTGGGTGTGACGGGCTCGGCCGGCAAAAGCACGACGACGGCCATGCTGGGAACGATCCTCGCCGAGGCAGCCGGTCACGGTGCATCCTGGCGGTCGTGGGTCGGCGGCAACATCGGCCGATCACTGCTGGCCGACCTTGACGACATCGGTCCGGACGACGTCGTTGTCCTCGAGTTGTCCAGCTTTCAGTTGGAAGACCTAGCCGCCCTGGCCTGGAGCCCGTCCCACGCACTCATCACGAACCTCCAGCCCAACCACCTCGATCGGCACGGAACGTTCGAAGCCTACGCCGATGCCAAGATGAACATCGTGCGTTACCAGTCGGCCGGCGATGAGGTGTTCGTCCATGCCGACGATGACGCGCTGGGCCGGCGGGTGACGGCCGCCGGCGGCGCCGGGCGGCTCGTGCGCTACCGGTTCGATCCGGGCTTCGCCGACGTGGTCGGGGTGCCCGGCCGACACAACCAGGCCAATGCAGCGGCGGCCATCGCGGTCGCGCGCTCGTTGGGTGCCGCGGACGAGGTGATCCGTGCCGGATTGGCGCAGTTCGCCGGCCTGCCGCATCGTCTCGAATTCGTCGGCCAGCGGCGCGGCGTGCGCTTCTACAACGATTCGAAATCCACCACGCCTGAATCGACCTGCCTGGCTTTGGAAGCTTTCGATGCGCCGGTGATCCTGCTGGTGGGCGGAGCCGACAAGGGAATGTCCTTCGATGCACTCGTCGCACGGGCGGCTGCGTGCGCCAGGGGCGTCGTCTGTTACGGTCGAATGGGTCCGGTGCTGCACGCGATGTTGCAGGACGCGTACCGTGCGGCGGGCCCCAGCGCTATGTCGGGCGAACGACTCGTTCGTACCGACGCGCTGGCCGATGCCGTCCAGGCGGCTGCCGACCTGGCCGAACCGGGCAACGTGGTCGTCCTCTCGCCGGCCTGCACGAGCTACGACCAGTTCGCCAACTACCAGCAGCGCGGCGAAACGTTTGCGCGCCTTGTCCGTTCGCTGCCGGATTGACGCTGCTTCAGAGACGCGCGAATCACAAAAACGCGCTCTCGCGGTCTTCGCGCAAATTCGCAGAGTCGCAGAGTCAACTTACGTGCCACGGATCTGTGAGTCGTGCGGCAGGGGCTTCGGTGTAGCGCAGCCGAACGAGAAAGGGGATGTGAAAGCGCCTCTCACTCCGTCGGCACGGATACGTGCAGCCATTCGGCTGGTCCATCGAACGTGACCGACCACGTTGGAACCTCGGCCGGCAGCAGCAGCACGTCCCCTTTGCCGAATCGGACCCGTTCCCCGCCCTGCGGTCCGGCCAGCACCCCCGCACCCTCCAGCAGAACCCAGATAGCCATCCGGCCACCGGTCAGTTGATGCTGCCCGGCCGATCCGATCCACCAGTGCCGGATCTCGAACCAGTCGCAGGCCACCAGCCGGCTCGTCGTCGAGCGGTCGTCGCGGTGCTGCGTCACTACCGCCTGTTGCGATGACGGCGAGGGTGTCGAAAAGTCGATGCATTCGATCGCTTCGTCGAGGTGCAGCGAGCGGGGTCGGCCCGTTCCGGGATCGGTCCGGCCCCAATCGTAGGTACGGTAAGTGACGTCCGAAGGTGTCTGCACTTCGGCCACCAGGACGCCGGCCCCCAATGCATGCACCGTTCCACTGGGCAGGTAATGGCACTGGCCCGGTGCGACCGGGATGCGGCGCAGCACGCCCTCGATGCGCCCCGTCGTCATCGCCTCGCGGAAGGCGGCCGCGTCCACCCCCGGTTCCAGACCGTGGTAGATGACCGCCCCCGGCTCGGCCGCCAGCACGTACCACGCCTCGTTCTTGACGCGGACGTTCCCGCCGAGCCGGCGGGCCACGGCCGGGCTCGGGTGAACCTGGACACTCAACGCTTCACGGGCGTCCAGGAACTTGATCAGCAGCGGGAACCTTCCCTC
>Ga0272443_10001820_pt1 | contig 29219 bp, 18 predicted proteins | sample SSMAcet12_FD_193581 | JGI IMG/M metagenome (GOLD analysis project Ga0272443, IMG submission 193581) | Marine sediment archaeal communities from Little Sippewissett salt marsh, Falmouth, MA, United States - SSM-Acet-12 | ecosystem: Environmental > Aquatic > Marine > Wetlands > Sediment ... | reverse complement strand
CAGTGACCTCCCGGAAATATTCCGGGGGTGTTTCCAGTGCAGCTTCCCCGGCCAGCTGTCCGAGGGAAGGGGGACTCAGCCTGGCCTGGGCGAATTTCAGTGCCGTCCGGACCACCTCACTGTTCTTTGAGATCAGTGTCCCGACGCGGACCCCGCACATGCTGTACCGTTTGGAAACCGAATCAAGCATGATCACATGATCCTGCACACCCTTAAGTGTCATGGCTGAAATATGTTCCGCACCGTCGTAGCAGAATTCCCTGTAAACCTCGTCGGAATAGAGGTACAGGTCATGTTTTTTCACGATCTGCCCCAGTTTCTCAAGTTCCTCCCCGGAATAGAGGTAGCCTGTCGGGTTATTGGGATTGCAGATGATGATCCCTCTTGTTTTTTCAGTGATCGCTTTTTCAAATTCCTCCAGGGGAGGCAGTGCAAATCCGTTGCCGATATGCGCGGTGACGGGCACCACTTTGACCCCTGCGGCCACTGAGAAACCATTGTAGTTGGCATAGAAGGGTTCAGGTGCGATCACTTCATCCCCCGGATCGGTGGTGGCATGCAGGGCAAAGCTGACTGCTTCCGATCCGCCGGTGGTGACCAGCAGTTCCGTGTAATCCACCCCCAGACCCATCTGGCTGTAAAAGGCAGCAAGTTTGCGCCGGTACCCTTCATTCCCGGCAGAATGGCTGTATTCGATGACCCGGGCAGAAATGTTCTTCAGTGCCTCAATGGCCACCTCGGGGGTTTTAATATCGGGCTGACCGATGTTCAGGTGGTAGACAATTCTCCCTTTCTTTTTTGCTTCTTCGGCAAAGGGGACCAGCTTCCGGATGGGAGATGCCGGCATGAGCTGTCCTTTCCTGGATATGGATGGCATGGCGGTAAGTTTATGATGTGGGTACGACCTTTCCCTTGATCTGCAGCTTGACGGGCGAATTGGATGCGGTGGAATATACAATGACCGATTTGAGGAACGTCCCGGTCAGCGCGGTGTTGTACCGCACGGAGATCTCCCCGGACTCACCCGGCTCCACCGGCTCCCTCGGCCAGGAAGGCACAGTGCAGCCACAGGAGCTGCGAACCCGGTTGATCACAATGGCCTGATCACCCAGGTTCTTGAATGCAAAGGCATATGTACCTTCACCGTTTTCGGGGATCTGCCCGTAATCATGAACGGTTTCCTCAAACCAGATCTCCTTCCCGCTCTCTTTCGCCTGGCGTTCTGGGTCCTCCCCGCAGCTGCTGATCATCAGAAGGCAGGGGGTCAGAAAGAGCACGAATAATAAATTCAACCGGACTTTCATTCTGATAGTTGTTATGATCCATCAAAAATAACTGATTTAATGCAAGGTTGAAATGATAATTCGCATTTTCGTAACTTGCCGTTGTATTCAATCCCGAAGCCATGAAAATCCTGAGAATTGTTTTACTGCTCAGCATCATGGTCAATGCCGCCTGTGACAGGCAACCTGTGAAGCCGGTTGACGTGACCTATGCGGATGTAACCGATGCCTATTATCTGGGATCTGTGGAGTGGACCGGTGAATCAGGTAACAACCTGGTCAAGATCACCTCGTCAAGCCTGGAAGGGTCGCCCGAGGTGGTGGAATTTTTGGACGGAGACGGGGAGATTCTGGGAGAGGAGTTTATCACTGTATATGTGCAGGATGTGGTGAACATATCCCCGCGGTACACGGTGCTTTACGGAGGGTTCGAATTCGAGCTGGATGGTGGTACGATCCAGTCAATAGGGCTGCTTCTCGATCATACCACCGGGGCATTGTATGACCTTGCTGAACACTACAGGCCTGCTCCTGACAACTGTTACCTGGGTGCAAAGTACCACCAGCAGGACAGGTACGGGAATATTTATTTTCACTGGTACGGGATAGAGAGGCTGGTGTTCCTCGATCCTGAACGGGTTGAGGTGGAATATTACCTGGATTACCCGGGGAGCTATGACAGGTATTTCGTGGATCCAGATGGCAACATCTATTTCAGGGACGGAGAGCTGCTGAAACTTGCTTCCGGGGGGATCATTGAGACGGATGCCAGCCTGCCCTGTTTTACCGGTTTTCAAGGGGATGTATTCGGTTTCCAGACAGATACATCCAAAACCCCGGACCTGCTGAGGATGACGGTAGATGGCAGTACCCTCTCCAAGGAGGTGGTCCTGAGGGCAAATATCTATTTCGATCTTTCTTACGATAAGCAGATATTCTATTTCCCGGACAGTGCGGAAAGCAGTCACATGTTCATTTCGGGGTTCTGGTTGATGAAGCCGGGTTCCCCGTGGGAATACCTGCCTTACGGTTTTGTATTCGATGAAGGAGGTCCTGCCATCTACCCGTTTCAGATCCCGGATGGACTCACTGAAGAGGTTGGATTTCTTGGAGTGGAGGAGCATTATATCTGGATCGAGGACCCTCTGGACCAGGAAAAATTCCATGTCCTTGATCTGCAGGACATCCAGTTAAACAAACAGACCGGCAGGAGCGAATTTGACAGTTATACGACCTTTCAGCTTCCTGACCATCTGGATATCATTAATATCCGTTTCAATGAAGAAAGGATCATTGAATTCCGCGGGTATGATCTTGAAAAAGAAGTGCATGTAAAGGGATTCCTCTCCATGGCCCATGGTCTGGAATACGTGGAAGAGGAATCCGAGCTGGGTTCGGTGACCCTCACCCGCATTAAATAAAAATGTTATGAAAAACTGTACGGTAATTCAGGTGATTCTGCTTGCATTTTTGCTGACCGGTTGTGAGAGGATCTTCCACGGGACCGGGGAATATTCATTTTCCGGGAAGGTGCAGAAAGGCCCGTTCGTCAGCGGGACCACCATCACCCTGAACGAGCTCAACGATAAACTGGGACAGACCGGAAGGGCATTTACCACGCAGGTGACGGGCGACAACGGACAGTTCTCCCTGGACAACATCGAGCTGGAGTCCGAACTGGTCCAGATCACGGCCAGCGGCTATTATTACAATGAATTATATGGTGTACTATCCGGGGCACCACTGACCCTCTACGTGATCACGGACCTTTCAGGCCATGAAACGGTGAACATCAACCTGCTGACCCATCTGATGAAGGGCCGCCTGGAAAAGCTTGTATCCGGGGGAAGCTCCTTTGAGCAGGCACTGGAACAGGCCAAGTCCGAGCTGCTGGTCTTCATGGGGGTCGAAGAGGCGTTCGAGGAGGAATTCGAAGAATTTGACATTACCGGCAACGGTGATCCCGATGCCCTGTTGCTGGCCTTTTCCCTGATCGTTCAGCGATACACCCTGTTTTCCCTCCAGATCCCCAGCCTGACGGCGGAGCTGACACAGCTGCTATCCCGGCTTTCTGAAGATTTCAGGGAAGATGGAATGATCACCGGTCAGCCGCTGATCGATACCCTCATGTATAACATCTCCCAGCTGAACCTGATCGACATCCGCAACAACCTGCAGCAAAAGTATGCCGACCTGGGCATATCCGGATCGGTGCCGGATTTTGAGAAATACATCGGGATGTTCCAGGAGAAATACTGCGACCAGCTGTATACAGAGTTTTTTTATCCTGGGATGGCTTCACCGGACCCGGCCACGGCCCCGGACGCGAAGATTCCCAATATCCTGGTCCCCGCGGACACTTTGTTCCGTGCAGGGAATCCCTATTCCGTGGCAGCCATCATTCCCCTGAACTCCGCCCTCACCATTCGTTTTATCTCCCACGGGTCAGGTTCCAACTTCGGTGTCTCAGGTCCGGTCTGCGGATGGGAATATGTGAACCAGCATCCCAATGGATTTATTCTGAATGCACAGCGCCAGAACCAGATGATGTCTACGCTGATGTACCTGATGGATCCCGGCTCGGCAGTCATCGAATATTATGAGAACAGCCAGGAAACCCCGACCTTCACCAAAACCATCCGGTGGGAGTAAAATCGCAGGCCATCACCAACCTAACTCAACTAACTCCATTAACCTGCCCGCAGGGCAGATCTAACATCGAGGAACTGAATTAGTGTGCTAATACAGTTCCTCGATATTCCAAACAAACGCCCGTATCCCCACCTCCTTGTTCACCTCGTCCAGCTTTCTGACCCCTTCCAGGGTGGGCTTCACCATATGGTCTTCCACCACGGCGAGCCTGGCCGTGTTCTGTTCCGGCCAGGTGTGGGTGTTCATGTGCGGGGGACCGTCCACGCTGCCGCGGCCGGTCAGGTTGGTCCACCGGGTAAATCCCCTGATATTGAGTTTGTCGAACAGGTATTCCACCTTTTCGGTCTGTGCCTGGTTGTAGACAATGAAGATTGCTTTCATGTTTAATTGCTTTCGGATTCCCCGTTCAAAAAATCATATTTCGCCACAAGTTTCTTTTTTCTTCCTTCCTGAGGAATATCTGGTACATGACGGGGACAACGATCATGGTCACCAGGGATGAAAAGATCAGTCCCCCGATCACCGATATCCCCATGGGGCTCCAGATCTCGGCCCCCTCGCCCCGGCTCATGGCCAGCGGAAGCATTCCCAGCAGGGTGGTAAAGGTGGTCATCAGCACCGGGCGGAGCCTTGAGCGGCCGGACAGCACGATGGCTTCCTTCAGTTTGTAGCCCCGCTCCCGCATGAGGTTGATGTAATCCACCAGCACGATGGCGTTTTTCACCACGATCCCGATGAGCATCACGCCGCCCACCATGGAGATCACGCTCATGGTGAGCCCGGTAACCAGGTGGGCCAGGATCACCCCCGAGAAGGCAAAGGGGATGGAGAACATGATGATGAACGGCATTTTCATGGATTCGAACTGGGAGGCCATCACCAGGTATGTCAATACCAGGCTCAGCACCAGCAGGAGGGTCAGGTCCATCATGGAGTCGGCCAGGTCTTCCACGGCACCACCCATTTCAAGGTAGACTTCGGGCGGGATGTCCATGTGGTTGATCTTTCCCTGGATCTGTTCGGCCAGCCTGTTCAGGGGGATCTTGTAGGGGGTGACGGAGACGGTCACCACCCGTTCCCTGTTCATGTGTTCGATGTTGGGAGGGGAGAGGTATTCCTCCACGGTGGCCACCTCACGGAGCCTGATCAACTCGTTGTTCCGGTTGTAAAGCGCTATGTTCTGGATGTCGGAGATCTCATCCCGCTCCTCTTCCACGAACCGGAGGACAATGTCATATTCCTCGCCTTCTTCCCGGTAACTGCTCAGGTAAGGGCCTTCCACCCTGTTGCGTACCGCGTTGGCCACGGTATACGTGTTTAGTCCGTGCATCGCGATCTTTTCCCTGTCCGGGACGATTTGCAGCATGGGTTTTTCAGGATCGCGGCTTACCGTGATGTTGGTGGCGCCCTCGATTGTGCCGATGCTATCCACCAGCGCCCGGGCAATATCCGAGGTGGTCTCGAAATCGTATCCGTAGATCTCGATGGCCACGTTGTTGCCCATCATGCCGCCGCCACCCATGCCGCCGTTGGGCATCACGTCGTAATTCACGATCTCCGGGATCGTTTCCAGGTATTCCATGATCAGGTTCGACAGCTCCCAGACCGTCCGGTCCCGCTCATCCTTGGTTACAAGAGATATGTTGTAATTGATCCGGTTGGAACCCGATTCCATGAACAGGGACATGATCCCGCCCTGGTCGTCCGCCCCGGCCGAAGTATTGTACATGTCGGTCTCCGGGATCTGCTCCTCGATGAACCCGTCTATTTTCCTGGCGATTTTCAGTGTTTCGTCCACCCGGAGCCCTGTCTGCAGCTCCACCGTGGCGGTGATTCTCGCCTGGTCCGATTCCGGCATGAACTCAAATCCCATCCGTGAGGCCAGACCGATGGAGCCCAGGAAAATCAGCAGGGCAACGATCAGGATGATCCCCCTGTTACGGAGAGACCAGCGAAGGGACCTTTCATAGAATCCGTCCAGCCGCTCCAGAAACCTGCCGATGGTATTGTCGTAACTCAGCCTGCCTGAGCTGGAGGCTTTTTGTCTCAACCTCAGCATTCTGGATGCGAGCATCGGGGTGAGCGAGATGGCTGTAATCGTAGAGGTCACCACGGTGATGGTCACCACGTAACCCAGGGGACGGAACAGTTCACCGGTCATTCCCCCGACGAGGGTCATGGGCAGGAAGACTGCCGCTACGGTGAGCGTGGTCACGATCACCGCCAGCCACACTTCGTTGGTGGCGTAAATGGCTGCCTCGCGGGGACGGCTGCCCCGTTCCACATGCTTTGTGATGTTTTCAAGGACCACAATCGCATCGTCCACCACCATCCCGATGGCAATGGAGAGCGACGAGAGGGAGATGATGTTGATGGTGCTGCCCGAAATGAAAAGGTAAATGAATGCCACGATCAGGGAGATGGGGATCGTCAGAATGATGATGAAGGTGGCCCTCCAGCGGCCCAGGAAGAACAGCACCACGAGAATCACGAAGATCCCCGCGAACATCAGGGTCATGGTCAGGTTGTTGATGGAGGCCACAATGGTCTCCGATGCATCCATGAACGGGGTGATGGTGACATCCTCCGGAAGGGTTTTGATCAGCTCCGGCATCATCTTGTTCACATCGCGGGCCACCTGCACCGTGTTTGCCCCGGATTGTTTCTGGATGATGATCCGCAGGCCCGTCTTCCCGTTGATCCTTTCATCCAGGGAAATGTCCCGGATGGTGTCCCTTACGGTGGCCACATCCTTCAGGTGGACCGTCTGGCCGTTGAAGCTGGCAAGCACAATGTCATCCAGCACATGGCTGTCTGAAAATTCCCCCTGTACGCGAAGGGGATAGTCCATCATCCCCATTTCGATGTTCCCGGCCGGCAGGTTCAGGTTCTCCGCATTCAGCACCGCGGCAATTTGTTCCACGGTCAGGTTGTAAGACTCCATCCTGCGGGGATCGATGTCCACCTGGATTTCACGTCCCGGTGCTCCCATGAGTCCCACCGATCCGATCCCTTCCACCCGGTTCAGTGGGTTGATCACCTTTTCCTCCAGGATCTGCTCGATGGCCGCATAACTCTCTTCGGCGGTCACCGTGTAAAAAAGAATGGGCATGGCGCTGGAGCTGAACTTGAAAAGGGCCGGATTTTCCACCTCTTCCGGCAGCAGCTGCTCTGCAAAACTGAGGGCATCCCTGATCTCATTGGAGGCCTCGTCCAGGTTAGTGCCCCATTCAAATTCACAGATGACCACCGACAGGTTGTCCCTGGAGATGGAGGTGATCTCTTTCAGGTTGCTCACTGTGTTCAGGTTATCTTCGATGATATCCGTCACATTGGTTTCAATGTCTGCCGCACTGGCCCCGCTGTAAATGGTCAGCACCGAAACCGCCGGGAAATCGATGTCGGGATAAAAATCGATGGGCAGCCTGGTGAGGGAATAGACACCCAGCACCATCAGGCCCACGAAGATCATGATCGTCGTGATCGGATTTCTGACCGCTGATCCGTAAATGCTCATAACACACCGTATTAATTTTGTTCAACCACCACGCTGACCGGATCGCCGTTCTCCACGTTGTTCTGGCCGGCATAGATCAGCGCTTCCCCTCCGGTAAGTTCGGGGGACGCAATCTCCAGTTTATCGTCATACCTGTTCAGGATCTGTACGTTGACCCTGTGGGCTTTCCCGTTCTCATGCAACATGATGTACCGCTGGCTGGTCCCCGCCTGCTGCAGCACGGTAATGGAAGGCACCACGAGGGCCTCTTTCTCCCCCAGGTTGAGGAATACCCTGGCAAACATTCCCGGCCGCAGTATCTCATCCCCGTTGGGGATCTTTAATTCAACACTGAATGTCCTGGTGGCCTCGTTGACGGTGGGATGGATCCGGAAGACCGTCCCCGTCCATTCCCTGTCCGGGTATACCTCCGTTCTGATCCGCGCCTTCATCCCATTTTTCACAAGTGGGAGATAGGTCTCGGTAAGGTTCACCACCACCTTCAGCGGATCAATCTGGATCATGGAGACCAGGGCTGCCTTTCCCGCGGGGGTATTGGGTGTGGGTGAAAACAGTTCGCCGTCGTTGTAATATTTCCCTGTGATGATCCCGGTGTAGGGAGCCTTGAGCATCGTGTTCTCCTCCAGGTTTTCGAGCACCACGCGGGTCACGTCCACCTGTGACTTCAGCTGGTCGTAGGCCTGTCGGGTGACCGCACCGGTCTCCAGCAGCGTATCCATCCTGGCCAGATCGGTCTTCAGGGTATGGAACTGGAGGCGGGTCTGTTCCAGCTGGGTCCGGTCCATTTCGACCAGCAGGTCCCCTTTCCGTACATGGTCGTTCACCTCTACCTTGACCGACCGGATGCGACCCTGCAGGGCAGGGGACAGGTAGGTCTGTTCAAAGGGGGCGATGGTCGCCGTCACCTCCTGCTCGATGGCGGTGGGCTGGTAGACAAGGTCCATCACCTTTACCGGTCTTGAATTTGTCGCTTCTGTCATGCCTGCGGCGGGCATTCCATCGGTGGATCCTGTCCCGCACCCTGTGAAAGCGGATGCGGCGATGACTGCAAGCAGGGTTATTCTGATCGTTTTCATCACTGATGCTGTATTTCCTTGGTTAAAGTTTATTCATTAATCTGTCAAGCTGCAGGGTGGCACTGAGCACCTCCATCATGGCGGAAAGGTAATTGCTCTCCGCTTCCAGGTAGTTGCTGTTGGCCTGGGTAAGTTCCAGGCTGGAAGCCATCCCCTGCCTGTATTTTGCACGGTAACTTTCGTACACGTCTTGGGCTACCTCCACGTTCTCTTTCTGGGTGTGGTAGTTCTCCAGGGAATTCTGCAATTCATACCTGAGTTGCTTTTCCTGCAATTGCAGCTGGTCCTGCAGGATGTCCCTGTTTCTCCTGGCCATGTCGTATTCGATCCGGGCCTGGTCCAGCCTCGCTTTCCGCATGCCGCTGGAAAATATGGGCAGCGAGAGGGAGAATCCGGCCAGGTGGTTGGGGGTCATGTCAAAACCGGTGGTCAGGATCTTGGAATTGTAGTTGTAAAACCCTGCCAGGGTGGGCGCGAAGCTCCACTTTTCCAGGTCCAGGCGCTTCTTGTTGATCTCCTCCTGGGTTTTCATGATCTGGTAGGAAATATTGTCCTCCAGAAATAAGGTTTCCTCCAGGGCAGTTGCCGGAGCAATCTGCTCAAACAACGTTTCCAGGTTGTCGGTCAGCTGCAGGTCCACATCCGAATCCACTCCCAGCTGAAACCGGAGCATGTTGTAATTCAGCTCCAGCGTCCGCTCCAGCGCCCGCCTGGAATTTTCAAGCTGGCTGGCGGTGATCCTGATCTGGTCCACATCGGTCTTTTCAGCCATCCCTGTCCGGTACATGGCCCGGGTCTGCTCCAGGGTTTCCAGCAGGTTCCGGTAATTCTGTTCCAGAATCCCGAGGGACTGACTGGTGAGCAGGGCCAGGTAATAGGTGCTGGTCACCGATTCCTTGATGTTCAGCTCGCTGGCCTCCAGGTTCTGCTCGGTGATCCGGCGGGCCAGCTTCGCAGTCTGGATCCCCACCAGGTACTGTCCGCTGAAGATCAGCTGGGACACCCCCAAAGTGGCCGTGGCCTGATCCGACATCAAAATGGTGGAGGGTGGCATCATGGCCTGAAGCTGGGAATCGAAGTAATTCCCTGCCTGGTGAATCAGCAGGTCCTGGGGAGTGATTGCCTGGAACATGGGTTGTGAAAGGGTCTGCTGCATGGCCTGCTGGATCTGTTCCTGGGTGAACTCAACATCTTCACCCGATCCGAACTGGAATGTCAGCTCATAGTTGAAATAGGTCATGTAATCCAGGTTTCCCTCCACCTGCGGAAGTCCCTGGGCGATCGCTTCCCATACACCCTTGCGGGAACGTTCAACCTCCAGGCGGGTGTTCTGAAGGGTTTTGTTGTAGGCAAGCGCGTGATCGACAGCCTCCCCGAGGGACAGGACCAGCTCATCGGCCGGCCCGGAGGAAGGCTCCACAATCGTTTCCTGTGCCGTAACCTGCAGGAAGATTCCCGTGGTCAGGAACCACATCATTACGATTACGGTTTTACTCATCATCTTTCTCATATGCTACCGGTTCTTTTTCAATCAAATTCAATTTTACTGTTGCTCAAGGATGCTCCTGTGACTTTCAAGGAGTTCCAGACCCTTCTGGGTGGAGATCCCACGGAAATAGGGAACGACGATATGATCGAACAGTTCCTTCCTGCTGAAGCCGTCCTGCGTCATACTGCAGTCCGGACCGAACAGCTTGAACAGTTCATGGAGGGTCCTGTTCACGATCTCCAGGTTTATCTCTTTCCTGAACACCCCCTGCCTGATCCCGGTCTCCAGGAGGTTCATCGTGACCTGGTAATCCCTGATGTCGTCGTGTCCAGTCAGCTGTTCCAGCACCCCGGCATGATACTTCTGGAAATCATGCAGAAAAAGCGGGTTCATCTGCCTCATCTGCTGGATGCTCCTTTTCATGATCCGGAACATGGCCTCGATGGCGCTGCCACACCCCTCAATGATCCTGTGCGCTTCGCCGGTCTCCTTTTCCCTGTGGTACCTGACCACCTCCAGCAGCAGATCCTCCTTGTCTTTAAAATGCTCGTAGATGGTCCGTTTGGATACCCGCATTTCCTCCGCAAGGGCATCCATGGTCATGCTCCTGATGCCGTACTTCACGAACAGTTTTCCCGTTTCAACAATGATCCTTTCCCTGGTATCCATCCTGTCAAAATTCCGCCAAAAATATGAAAACTTTTTTAGTTTTCTTAGTTTTCATTGTAAATCTCATATTAAATTTCGGTGAATTGTGCCACCAGACCGGCGAACGTGTTTTGCGAGTTAAATTCGTGCCAGGGTAAGATATACCCCGGAGGAAGCCTACAAATACTTGCGCAGCAAGGATTTTCAGCGACGAAGGGGTATATCTTACCAAAAAGGCACAACATGTAAAGCAGTTCAAGGATCAAGACGGTTTTTTACTATTTTTGCCACCGTAAAACTAGGCTTTATGAACATCCCTTCCAGATATGATCCCTCGAATGTGGAGGAAAAGTGGTACAGGTACTGGATGGAACAGGGTTTTTTCCGGAGCACTCCCGATGAGCGGGAACCCTACTGCATCGTGATCCCTCCCCCCAATGTGACCGGTGTCCTCCATATGGGCCACATGCTGAACAACACCCTGCAGGATGTGCTGGTCAGGAGGGCCCGCATGCAGGGCAAAAATGCGCTCTGGGTGCCGGGGACCGATCATGCTTCCATTGCCACCGAAGCCAGGGTGGTGGGAATGCTCAGGGAGCAGGGCATCAGCAAGTCGGATCTCACCCGGGAGGAGTTCCTGGAGCATGCCTGGCAGTGGAAGGAGAAACACGGGGGGATCATCCTGGAACAGCTCAAAAAACTGGGGGCATCGTGCGACTGGGACCGCACCTGCTTTACCATGGATGAGATCCGCTCGGAGAGCGTGATCAGGGTGTTTGTGGACCTTTACCGGAAAGGCCTCATCTACCGCGGCATCCGGATGGTCAACTGGGATCCCCAGGCAATGACGGCCGTTTCCGACGAGGAGGTGGTGTACCGGGAGGTGCGTTCAAATTTATATTATATCCGTTACCGGGTGGAAGAGGAAGACGACTTCATCACCGTTGCCACCACCCGTCCGGAGACGATCCTGGGCGATACGGCGGTCTGTGTTCACCCGGAAGATGACCGGTTCAGGAGGTTCCACGGCAAAAAGGTGCTCGTCCCCCTGATCAACCGTCCGGTGCCGGTGATCATCGACGATTATGTGGACCGCGAGTTCGGAACGGGGGCGCTGAAGATCACCCCGGCCCACGACATCAACGACTATGAGCTGGGACTGAGGCACAACCTGGAAAGCATCGATATATTCAACGACGACGGGACCCTCAACCGGGCGGCGCAGATCCTGGTGGGAGAGGACCGGTTCAGGGCCCGGGAGCTGATCATCCCGGAACTGGAAAAGGCCGGGAACCTGGTGAAGACGGAGGATTACGTGAACAAGGTGGGCTATTCGGAACGGACCGACGCGGTGATCGAGCCCAGGCTCAGTCTCCAGTGGTTCCTGAAAATGAAAGCGCTGAGCGAGCCGGCCCTGGAAAATGTGATGAACGACCACGTTCGGATCCGTCCCCCCAAGTTCAAGAACATCTACCGGCACTGGATGGAAAATGTGAAGGACTGGTGCATCTCGCGGCAGCTCTGGTGGGGGCACCGGATCCAGGCATACTTTTACGGTCCGGGTCCGGACGATTTCGTGGTGGCTGAAAATGTGGGGGAAGCGCTTACACTGGCAAAGGCACGGAGCGGGAAACAGAACCTCCGGGCGGAAGAGCTTTCCCAGGATGAGGATGTGCTGGACACCTGGTTCTCGTCATGGCTGTGGCCCATCTCGGTCTTTGACGGGATCCGGCATCCGGACAACGAAGACATCCGGTATTATTATCCCACCAGTGACCTGGTCACCGCCCCCGAGATCCTCTTTTTCTGGGTGGCCCGCATGGTCATGGCCGGTTACGAGTACATGCACGAAAAACCTTTCGATACGGTCTACCTCACCGGGATCGTGCGCGACAACAAACGCCGCAAGATGTCCAAGTCGCTGGGCAATTCGCCCGACCCCATCGAGCTGATGAAAAAATACAGCGCCGACGGGGTCAGGGTGGGGATGCTGCTGTGCTCCCCGGCGGGGAACGACCTGCTGTTTGACGAAAGCCTTACCCAGCAGGGAAGGAACTTCAGCAACAAGATCTGGAATGCCTTCCGGCTGATCATGAGCTGGCAGGTGGATCCGGCGCTTCCGCAGCCGGCGCATGCGGAGGAAGCCGTCCGCTGGTTCGGCTCGTTGCTGGACAGGTCCGTCCGCAGGGTGGATGACCAGTTCAAGAAATACAGGATCTCCGATGCCCTGATGATCCTCTACCGGTTGTTCTGGGACGATTTTTCCTCCTGGTACCTGGAAACGGTCAAGCCGGGATTCGGGATGGCCATGGACCGGGACACCCATGAACGGACCATCGGCTTTCTGGAGCAACTGCTCCACCTTTTGCATCCCTTCATGCCGTTTATCACCGAGGAGATCTGGCAGCTGGTAAAGTCCAGGAAGGAAGGGGAAAGCCTGATGATCTCCGCAATGCCCGGAGCGGGGAAATATGACAGGGACCTGATCGGACAGTTTGAGGATATCAAGGAGGTCATCACGAACATCCGCAGCATCCGGAAGGCGAAGGAGATTCCATTCCGGGAGGAGATCCCGCTGATGGTGAGGCCCTCTGCCGGGGGACATTACCAGGCGGACCTGGAACCGGTGATCATGAAACTGGCCGCCGTGTCAGGGGTGGAAGAGATCACGGGGGATACGGGGGATAAGGGCAATACCGTCTCCTTCATGGTGAAGAACGTGGAGTACCACATTCCCCTGGGAAAACCGGTGGACAAGGAGCAGGAGGTCGGCAGGCTGGAAAGTGAACTGGAATATGCCAGGGGATTCAGGGACAGCGTAAACAGGAAACTCGGCAATGAACGGTTCGTCAGGCATGCCCCCGGCGAGGTGGTGGAAAAGGAGCGTAAAAAACTGGCCGACGCGGATGAGAAGATCAGGACGCTGGAGGCCCGGATCGCAAAGCTGAAAACCATGTAGGGCGGTCAGGGTGCAAGCCTGGCCATCACCCACCGATCGTTGTCGCACAGGTACTCGATCCTGTCATGCAACCTGGCGGACCTTCCCTGCCAGAATTCGATCCTGGAGGGAACAATGGCGAATCCGCCCCAGTGAGCGGGACGGGGAACCTCTTCCGCCTGTTCGAATTTCTTCCAGAAACGTTCGTATGTCCGCTCCAGGAATCCCCTGTCCGGGATCCGCTCGCTCTGCGGGGAGGCCCATGCGCCCACCTTGCTTTCAAAAGGCCTGGACCTGAAGTATCGGTCGGATTCATCCTCGCCGATCCGTTTCGCCGTTCCCTCGATCCTGACCTGGCGCTCCGGCCCGGGCCAGAAAAAGCCGGCGGCGACCTTTGCCTGCTGACCGATCTCCCTGCTTTTCCGGCTGTTGTAGTTGGTGAAGAACACCAGTGCACCCTGCGAGATCTGCTTCAGCAAAACGATCCTGGAGGAAGGCATGCCATCCGGTCCCACCGTGGACAACGTCATGGCAGTGGGTTCGGGATTCCCTGAAGCGACAGCCTCCTCCAGCCAGCGGGACAGCAGCTGGATGGGGTCGCCGGGCATCTGCGTCTCATCCAGCCTCCTTCCGGCCTCATCCAGCCTCCTTCCGGCATTTTTCCCCCGTGGATTGTTTGCATCAAAGTCCATATGGTTTTTCCATGTTATTAAGAACTGTTTCTTTTTCAAATATTTGAAAGACCGGTAAAGGTAATCCTTCCGGTTATGAATATCAAGTAGGGAGATATCTGGACACCCCTAAATTTTAGCCGAGCCCAAATTTCGGCTGTATAATATTTTTCAGATATTGCTTTCATCAATCCTACCCACATTTTCATAAGGGGATATAGACATAAAATATCCAGTTATTAACCTTTTTTGTTGTTTTTGAGATAATAAATATCTATCGATAGACATTTATTATCCGCATTTATACTAAATCAGTTAATATTCAGATGATTTATATCTAAATCTGTGATAGAGACCTCTGAAGGAATTGAGAAACATGAGGGGGTAGGCAAAATCCCGGACAATATCCTGTGAAATCCTGCTGGATGCAAGAACAAAAACAGGTGAAGATAACGGAAAAGCATCCCCATTTTTACCCTTATCAAATGTTGTTACCCGGAATCGCAGGAGCATCCTGCAAATCAACGAAATCAAACAAAAAAACTGAGGTATGTCCAGGGGCGACATGCTTTACTTTGTTACATAAGATTCAATTAAATGGGTTGATTTTATAACAAAAAGCATCACAGAGCTTCCCCCGGTTTACGAAGAGGCAGAAGGTGGATATCGTGATTAATTTCCAGGATCGAACAGACAGTTAGAACTCCGCCTTCAGGCTGAGATCCAGGCTTTTGATATGGTGGGTCAGGGCTCCGACGGAAATGTAGTCCACCCCGCATTCGGCATAGCCGCGGATGGTCTCCCTGGTGATCCCCCCGGACGATTCGGTCTCATACCGGCCGGCCACCAGCTTCACCGCTTCACGGGTCTGTTCCACGGTGAAGTTATCCAGCATGATCCGGTCCACCCCTCCGACGGAAAGCACCTCCTCCACATCCTTCAGTGAGCGGGTTTCCACTTCGACCGGCAGATCAAGATGATGTGTGTCCAGGTATCCGGTCACCGCCCGGATGGCCTGCCGGATCCCTCCCGCGAAATCGATGTGGTTGTCCTTGATCAGGACCATGTCATGAAGACCGGACCGGTGGTTGGTCCCTCCCCCCAGCCTGACCGCCTCCTTTTCAAGCAGGCGCAGACCCGGTGTGGTCTTCCGCGTATCAATCACCCGTGCGCCCGTCCCCTCCACCAGCCTCACATATTCCCGGGTGACGGTGGCGATCCCGCTCATTCGCTGCATCACGTTCAGGACCAGCCGCTCGCACTGCAGGATCGAATGGACCCTGCCGGTGACACGGAGGATGGTATCGCCCGGAGCGATCGCCTGCCCGTCCTCCATGCTGATTTCCAGCTTCAGATCCCGGTCCATTCTGTGAAAGATCCGTTCCGCCACCCGGATCCCGGCAACAATGCCTTCTTCCTTAACAAGCATAGCGGCCGAACCGTTGGCATCCCCGGGGATGGTTCCCAGTGTGGTATGGTCGCCCGTCCCGATGTCCTCGGCGAACCACCGGTCGATGGAACTGTCAAGGTCAGGGAAAACGGCCATAGGAAGGCTCTTTTTCAATGCTCAGGTAGTAGATGAAGGATTCATCCTGCCGGTTCAGAAAAAACATGTTCACCCGGAAGGCTTCCTGGGCGGTTTTCAGCGAGCCGATGGCATACCTGGATTTTTCCTTGGACCCTTCAAAAGAAATGGTGAATTCGGTGGGGGGATGGCTTTTGAAGAAATTTTCCATGATCCTGGTTGCCTGGTTCTTGCTGGTCACATGATCCTCCTCCAGGATGGAGAGCTCCAGGCTCTGGTGGAAAAAGCGGGACATTTTCCTGGCGTTTCCGTCATTGATCGCTTTGACAAGATCGTCGGGAACCGCCTGACCGAAGGCCGGCATGGATATCAGGCCGGCCAGCAACAAAATATTTATCAACCTGCGCATCTGTGTATCCACTGGTTTTGGAGGCCAGGTTTGGCAATAAATTTGTGGCCTTTATCCAAATATGGATTATGTTTGTATCACCACAACAATCAGACCAATCCTGACATGGTCCGCAAGTTACAAAAAAACATGTTCAATCATTATTGATGCGCATCACCCTTCTTCAGACAGGAAAGACCGGTGACCGGTTCATCAGGGACGGTGTGGAGGTGTTCCGGGAAAGGCTCGTACGGTATGCGCCTTTCAGGATCGAGACGGTCCCGGATCTGAAAAACCGGAAGCACATGACCATGATAGAGGCCCGGGAAAGTGAAGGGGCGCGGCTGCTGGGAAAGATCCGCGACGGCGATTTTGTGATCCTGCTGGATGAGCGGGGGGAGGAGTATTCATCCATTTCCTTTGCGGAATACCTGAACGGACTGCAGGGCAGGGTGAACCACCTGCTGTTCGTCATCGGCGGACCGTATGGTTTTTCGGAAGCGGTATACCGGAGGGCTGACAGCCGGATGTCGCTCTCAAGGCTCACCTTCTCCCACCAGCTGGTCAGGCTCATTTTCGCGGAGCAGCTCTACAGGGCGTTCACCATCCTGAAAGGAGAACCTTATCACCACGCATAACAGTGTCCCATGGAGGAAATCACCCTTGAAAAATATCAGTCGCACAAAAGGAACCGGAGAGCAGAATTGATTGCCTGGCTCCTTGCAGCCCTGTTCCTTGCCGCTGCGATCGTTACAGGGATCTGCTGCAGGAAAGAGGGAGCGACGCGGAATGATGCCCGGAAGTTTGAACGGGTGCTGCACAGAAAAGAGCTTTTTCTGAAAAAAGAGTTCGGGGATCTAAAGGCACAGTTCGAGCAGTATGCACCCATTGAAGTGCTGCACGACCGGTCGCCCGAATACCAGGAGCTGGGCACCACCGAAGGCATCTCCATCTTTTATTTTGAGAACGACCTACTCCGGTACTGGTCCGACCACGCGGTCCCGATCACCGGCAGGTGGCGGTCCCGTTACGGCAGACCGTTCATTCCCATGCGAAATGCGGACTACGTCTCGGTTACCCGGCAGACGGAAGGGGGACTGCTCCTGGGTTTGATCAGGGTCAGGACCCATTTCCCGTTCCAGAACAGGTTCCTGATGAATGGGTATCAGGAGGATTTCAGGCTGGATGCGGGCGTGGAGATCGACTTCCTGGAGGAAGAGGGCACCCAGCCGGTCTACAATGAGGCGGGGGTGTATCTCTTCTCACTGGACTTCAGCGGGGCGGAGCCGGTTCACCGGGAACTGAAAGCCCTTTCGGCGCTCTCCCTTTTCCTGTTCGCCCTGGCGGGCTTTATCGGGATCTGTCTGGTCATCCGCAGGTCGTCCGGAGCGGCCAGGTGGATCTGGATGGCAGGGACGACCCTCCTTCTGGTGGCGGGGGCAGTCTCCATCATGCATTTCGGATTCCCCGGTGTGCTCACCGAATCCAGGCTGTTCCAGCCGGAGCTGTTTGCGGGCAGGAACTTTCCCTCCCTCGGCCATTTGCTTGTATTCACCCTTCTGGCCGTCTCCCTGGCCGTGCTTTATTATTTCAACAGCAGCCCGGAACGGATCCGGAACGGGATTATGCGACACACCGTTGCGGGACTCCTCTTTGCGGGAGCTTCCCTGATCCTGCTCTTTATCGAGCACCTGATCACCATCCTGGTGCTTGATTCCAGCATTTCCTTCGAGGCCCACAATGTGACCACATTTACCTTTTACACCCTGGCGGGACTTCTCGTGATCATCATGTGGTTCATCGTGCTGGGACTGGTGCTGGACAAAGCGATCATGACGATCCGGGACGACCTGTCCGCCATGATCCTGCTGGGTACCCTCACCGCATCGCTGACCATCCTCCTGGCAGCGGTCGTACCCCCGCATCACGGCAACTGGGTTGCATGGGGCGGGATCATGCTGCTGCTGGGGGCCCACATTTACCTTCGTTTCCGGCAACCATCGAGGCCCCCCTTTTCCCGGTTCATTTTCCTGATCCTGGTCATATCGGTTTTCATGGTGGTCAGGCTTCAGCAGAACAATGAGATCAGGGCGGAACGCCAGCGGGAGGTGGAACTTGTAAAACTCTCCTCCGAACATGACCCCGTGGCCGAGATGCTTTTCGGCGAACTGTCCATGGCCATCAGGAACGACTCAACCCTTTCCCTGCTCCTTGCCCGGCCATTCCTGGACATTGACCGGATCTTTGAACACCTCCAGCGCACCCATTTCACGGGGTACTGGTCCAAATACGACCTGCAGGTGACCGTTTGCCGGCCGGACGACCGGCTCTATTTGCAGCCCCCGGACGACGAGTGGCAGCACTGTTACACTTTTTTCACCGAAATGATCGGGGACAACGGGATCCAGGTGGGCAACAGCGATTTCTATTTCCTGGACAACCTGAGCGGCCGCATTTCCTATCTGGCCGCCATCCCCTTCTTCGGCACCGGCGGCGAACACAGGGTGTTCATCGAACTGGATTCCAAGATCATCTCCGAGGAGCTGGGGTATCCCGAATTGCTGCTGGACAAAAGCTATACCGCCTTCACCAGCTCGAAATTTTCCTACGCAAAATATGACAACGGCGAGCTGATCACACGGGACGGGGAATTCCCCTACCGCAGGTCTTCGGATTTTTATACCAGCGGACTGGAAACATTCGAGCAGATCACGGTGAACAGGTATGACCACAGCATCTACAACGTGAACGATCAGAGCACCATCATTGTGGGAAGTCCCTCCATCACCCCGGTGGATAACCTGATCTCCTTTTCCTACATTTTTGCCCTGAATTTCCTGGTGGTCGCGCTCATCTACCTGTTCTCATCCATGGATACATTCAGGCTTGCCTTCAACTGGAACTTTAAGAACAGGATCCAGTACTCCGTGGCCGGGATCCTCTTTCTCACCTTCCTGCTGATCTGTTCCGGGACCATCTTTTTCATCGTCAGGCAGTACAGGGCCCAGCACAACGACAACCTGCGCAGCACCATGCGGTCCATTTACATCGAACTGATCCACAAGGTGGAATATGAGGAGGACCTGGTCAACTGGTCCTCGGGGGACTACTACAGCCTGGATGAACTGCTGCGGAAATTCTCCAATGTGTTTTACACCGACATCAACCTGTATGACCAGGAAGGGGAGCTGCTGGCCACCTCCCGGGCCGAGATCTTCGACCGCCAGCTGCTGAGCCGGCGGATGAACCGTCTTGTGTACGAAAAGCTCGCCTGGGGAAATGCGTCCGAGTACATCCACAGTGAGCATATCGGGGAGATGCGGTACATCTCGGCCTACATCCCCCTGCTCAACAGCCAGAACAAGTTCCTGGCCTACCTGAACCTTCCCTATTTCACCCAGTCGGGCGAACTCACCAAGGACATCACCAACCTGGTGGTGGCCGTGATCAATGTCTACCTGATCCTGCTGATCGTGATCCTGCTGCTGAGCGTTTTCCTGGCCGACCGCATCACCCAGCCCCTGCGTATGATACAGAACAGGATCGCCCAGGTGAGCCTCAGCCAGAAGAACGAGAAGATCAGGTATGAACGGAGCGATGAGATCAGGGGCCTGGTGGAGGAGTACAACTACATGGTGGATGAGCTGGAAAAGAGTGCAACGCTCCTGGCCCAGTCAGAGCGGGAATCTGCCTGGAGGGAGATGGCCAAGCAGATCGCCCATGAGATCAAAAATCCGCTGACACCCATGAAACTGAACGTGCAGCACCTGCAGCGGACCGTGGAAGAGAAGAAACATGACCCGGATATGATCCGGCGGATCTCGGTTACCCTCATCGAGCAGATCGATTCACTCACTTCCATTGCCAATGAATTTTCCGATTTCGCCAAGATGCCGCGGGCAAAGAATGCCAGGATCAACCTGGTGTCCAAGCTGAAAAACCTGCTGCAGCTGTTTGAAAGCTCCGAAAAGGCGACCATCAGCCTGGATCTGGGGGGCCACAGGGATGTGCCGGTGTATGCGGACAAGGAGCAGTTGCTCCGGATCTTTATCAACCTGGTGAAAAACGGACTGCAGTCCATTCCCGACGGACGGGAAGGGATCATCCGCATCAAACTGGAGGTCACGGCCGACCGGCATGCCGTGGTGACCATCAGCGACAACGGGAAGGGGATCCCCGAAGAGATCCGCAGCCGGCTGTTCCAGCCCAATTTCACCACCAAATCGGGCGGCATGGGAATGGGGCTTGCCATCAGCTACAACATCGTCAAGTCCTTCGGAGGAAGAATCTGGTACGATACGGAGATGGAAAAAGGGACCACCTTCCATGTGGAACTTCCGTTGATAGATGAGGCTTTGAAGTAAAATTTTTATTGCTATCTTAGGCTTCGGAATCAATGGACCTAAACTGCCCCCTGACTTGTCCGGCATAAGGAGCATATCCGCACTTGTGATCCTGTTGGGCTTTTCCCTGCAGCAGGGTCATGGACAATTCACCGAGATCGATCAGTCCGTCATCAACGTCTACACCCCCATCGTAAACATTTACTGTGCCGACGACAATGATGTGGATTCGCTGGTGGTGGGCAATTTGGCCGGATTTAGCGAAGGCGATACGGTGATGGTCTACTGTATAAAGGGAGCCGAGATCAAAACTGCGCCGGACGGGGTCAACGGGAACGGGGGACCGCTGCAGACGCGGACAAACCCGGGGAAGTACGCGATCATGATCATCAATGAGATCGTTGTCCCCGGGAACATCGTGGTCCTGAATACGAGCTTTACGGAAATCGGTCCCCTGAAGACTGGCGAACAGGCCCAGCTCATCCGGATCCCCACTTACAGGAGGGCAAGGTTGGTGACGGAACTGACCGCACCCGACTGGAACGGATCCACGGGTGGGGTGGTCGCTCTGTTTGTGCAGCGGACCCTGGAACTGAATGCGGACATCAATGTGAGCGGGAAGGGTTTCCGGGGTGCCGATCCTTCCCCGGATCCTCCTTATATAGCCGGCTGTGCAATTGATGATCCTGTGGCGTTCGACAGCACCTTTTACAGGACGGACGGACCCGTTATCCGGGCCGGACGGAAAGGGGAAGGGGCTACAAGCACCGCCTTTAACCTGCTGAGGGGAAAGGGGAAGAACGTGAACGGGGGCGGCGGGGGCAACGGCCGGCTTTCCGGGGGCGGCGGGGGCAGCAACTGGAACTTCGGCGGTAAAGGCGGGATGGAATCCTCCGCGGTCTGCCAGCATCCGGGCATCGATACCAGGGGCATGGGCGGATTCGACATGGGACGGAACGGATTTTATTATATCAACGACTATTTCTTCACGGGGAACTGCATCTTTTTCGGCGGCGGCGGGGGGACCGGCACCAGGGTTACGGGGAGGACCACCACAAAAGGAGGTGACGGCGGAGGGATCGTGGTGATCGTTGCCGACTCCATCGTGGGGAACGGGCATGCCATCATCGCCGACGGGGAATCGGTGACCGCTGTGGCCACGGGGGCAGGCGGAGGCGGCGGAGGCGGCGGAGCCATCGTCCTGGATGTGGGATCCTACGGGAGCACCCTGTCGCTCCGCGCAATTGGGGGGGACGGCGGTGATACCAATTTTCCGGGCGACACCACCGGTCCGGGCGGCGGTGGCGGCGGGGGGATCTACTGGTATGCGGGCAGCACCCATCCCCAGCTGGACATGGAACTGACCGCAAAGGCGGCGAAGGGGATTTGTATTCCGTTCTCGTCAAGCCACGGTGCGGAGGACGGGACCGTCGCGGGTAAACTGGGGAACCTCAGGACCCCCCTGAGAGGGTTCCTGTTCAATACGGTGCCGGATGAGTTCACCGTCTGCGCCAACGAGATCCCGGATCCCATCATCGGATCCTTTCCCAAAGGAGGCGACGGCACCTATACCTACCTGTGGATCGACAGTACAAGCACGCACACCTGGCAGCCGGCACCGGGGACCAACAACCAGAAGGACTACACCTTCCCGGGGCCCCTTTCCGACACCACCTACTTCAGGAGGGTGGTCACCTCGGGAGTCGTCCTGCCGGCCGACACCAGCTTCCGGATCACCTTTAACGTGCACCCGGCCATCACCGGGAACACGGTGACCGCACCCGATACGGTGTGTTCGGGGAACGCCCCGCAGTTGTTCGTCTCCTCGTCCGTGATCGGAGGGGGACTGGGCCCGGGAACGTATTCCTACAAATGGCAGAAGGAGGAGGGGACGGGGATTTTCAACAATGCCGACGGGACCATCACCCAGCCTTCCTACCAGGCACCGGGACTGACGACAACCACGCAGTTCAGGCGGATCGCCTATTCGGGAGCGTGCGAGGATACCACCGGTGCCCTGACAGTGAAGGTTTGGGAGCGGCTCACCGGCAATGACATTACCCCCAACGACACCATCTGCTTCAACACCGCCCCGGATCTGATCACCGGTCCGGTGCCGGGTGAGGGGGATCCGGCGGACAAACGCTACCGGTGGGAAATCGCCACCGATCCCGAAGGCACCTGGTCGCAGATCGGCGGTGCAACGAACCGCACCTACCAGTCACCCGCTCTCACCCAAACGCGCTACATCCGGAGGATCGTTCTCTCCGGGAGTGATGATGCCTGCGTGGATACCAGCAACCATGTGGAGATCCTCAACATTCCACTGATCACCAATAACACGGTCAGCGGTACCGCTACGGTGTGCCGGGGCGACCAGGCACCCCTGCTCACCGGAACAGAGCCCGGCGGCGGGTACCAGGGGCAGTACAGCTACCGGTGGGAGGCCCGCACCTCCTCCACCTCGTGGGGACCGGCACCCGGGGCAAACAATGTGATGACCGGCTACGGTGCCGGGATCATGGACGGTGACACCACCCTGTTCAGAAGGGTGGTGGGTTCGGGCGGAGCGGCCCGGAACGTGTGCCAGAGCACCAGCAACCAGGTGTTTATCCATGTGCTGCCATCCATCACAGGCAATGTGATCACCACGGCAGACGATATGAAGTGCCAGGGGGATCTTCTGGAGGATCTCACGCAGGACCCCGGGGCCGGACCTGCACCTGGAGGAGGGGCCACCGTGGGGGGAGTGGACCCCACCCGCAGGTACCGGTGGGAAGTGGCCACCGGATTGGATACTCCGGGAGTGTGGCAGGAGATCGCCGGGGAGGCCTCCCTGGATTACGCGGGAAATCCCTTGATGAACACGGAGCAGGACCGCTGGTACCGGCGCATTGTCTTCAGCGGTTCCGACGAACAGTGCATCGATACCTCCAACTGGCAGCGGATCATCGTGCACAGGGAAATCACGAACAACACCATCGAGCCGTTCGATTCGGTCTGCTTCGGGACCACGAAGCTTCTGGCAGGTTCCACCCCGTCGGGTGAACCGGAGATCACCACCCGTTACACCTGGAGGGATACGGACAGCGGCGATCCGCTTCCCGCATCCGATGAGGAAGACCACGAAGCAGGGCCTTACAACAGCCTGGATCCCCGTCATTACGAGCGGATCGCATCCATCGGGGAGTGCACGGACACCTCCAATGCCATGCAGCTGACCGTGATGCAGCTGCCGGGGGGACGGCTGACGGACGATCCCTTCCGGGCCTGCGAGTACGATACGGTGCTCTTCATTGATGTGACGGCGGACCGGCTGCATACGTTCACGCTCCCCTGGGAGGTTACGCTCACCGACGGGGTCAGACCGGATCCGGTGGGACCCTTTGTGATCAGCGCCGACGGCAACCTGGGAGTCACCCTGGAAACAGAAGCGGACAGCACGCAGTACAATTATGAGATCGCTTCCATCACCTATGCTTCGCCCGGGGGACGGTATCTGTGCGAGGCGCCGGCGGACAGCCTTTCAGGTACGGTTCCCATCGAGGTTTTCAGGGTGCCCGAGCCGGTGATCACCCCGGCGGACAGCGCCAAGGTGTGCGACATCACGATCACCCTTGCCGGCGATCCCGATCACGGGACGGGGACCTGGAGCCAGGTGAACACGGACAAACCGCAGATGACATTCTCGGACCCAGGTTCCGAACAGACCGCGGTCTTCATTCAGGATATATCGGAACGGTACGGAGAGTACAGGATCCGGTACAGGAGCGTGGCGGGGGACTGCTACGGGGATGAGTTTATCGATGTGACCTTTTTCGAGCAGCCAGAACCGGCCTACGCCGGGGCCGACACCATGATCTTCTTCATCAATTCCATCCAGCTGCATGCGGATCCTCCCACGGCGGGAACCGGCACCTGGACCCTGGAAGAGGGCAGCGGGATCATCCATGATCTACATGATCCGGAGACCTATGCCTATGAGCTGGCCCTGGGGGAGGAGAACACGTTCCGGTGGACGGTGGAAAACGGGGAGGGCGAGGGAAAATGCGTTACCTACAGCGACGTGGTCATCGTGATCCGCAACGAGGTGAAAAGGTACACCGGATTCTCTCCCAACAAGGATGCGGACAATGAATATTACATCATGCAGGGGCTCAAATATGCGGATGAATTCACCATCACCTTTTTCAATGCGCTGGGCAACACGGTGCGGACGATCACCCACGAGAACGTGGATCAGCTGGATGTGACCGAAGCCCTGGTCAAAAACGGATTGCAGGAGGATGAGATGGTGGTTTGGGATGGAAGGTCGGAAAACGGGAACCTGGTCCCCTCGGGCACCTATTATTATGTGGTGGATTTCCTCCTGCACCAGCGGGACCCGGTAAGCGGTGCCATCACCAGAACCGATAAATACAATTCCCGGGATTACGTAGTGGTGAAAAGGGATTAAAATGAGGCGGTGCTTGCTCACATACGGATTCATCCTGCTCGCGGCCACGGGGTACGCGCAGAACACCCTGATCCCGTCCCTGAGCAACTACCACCTGACCTGGACCACCATCAATCCGGCCTTCGCCGGATTCAGGGATGCCATCAGCCTGAGCTCCTTCTACCGCTCGGCCCTCTACGGGCAGCTGGGACCCACCGACATGCAGCTGAACGTGCATACCCCCGTGGGCAATTCCAAGGTGGCCCTGGGCGGGATCGTGGCCTACAACACCTCCCCGCCGGAGCAGAACCTGTTTTCGATCATGTCCACCTACGCCTACCGGATCTACCTGGGAAGCGGACGGCTTTCCTTCGGTCTCTCTGCCGGGATCTACGGGGCAAAGACCAACACGGGGGCTATCGAGCTGCGGGATCCGGGCGATCCCTCCTTCCCGGAAGGGATCTACCAGCGGTGGTTCCCCAATTTCGGCACGGGGGTGCTCTATTATACCGACCAGTTTTTCGTGGGATTGTCGGTTCCGGAGCTGCTCTCCATCCCGCGGGAGGACCAGTCTCTCGGGGCGGTGCATCCGGACCAGTACCGCTACATCCTGGCGGGGGCTTACCTGTTCGATTTCAGCCGGTCGTTCCGCCTGAAACCTTCGGTACTGATCGACTACAACAAGGCCAGCACCTCTTTCAAAGCCAGCCTGAACGCCGGGTTTATGGATTCCAGGTTCTTTGTGGGAGGAGCCTACAGCCATCCCAATTTTGCCATCGCGCTGCTGAATGTACAGGTGAACCCCCAGTGGCTGATCGGTTATGCCTATACCCTCAATCTGAGCGATGTGCGGAAATATCTGGGGGGCGCCCACGAGATCGTGCTGCGCTGGGAATGGAGACCGGTCATTGAGACCATTCCCGATGACCCCTTCTATTTTTAACGAGATGAAAAAGGCATTGCTTCCCATATGGATCCTGCTCCTGCTGCTTCCCCCGGCGGCAGCCCAGGATTATTACAATGTGCGCAAGCAGACCCGCATCTCCACCGGACTGAACGAAGCGGCTGCCGTTCCCTTCGAGGACGGGGTGGTGTACATTACCGAGTCCACCAGCGTGGGTGCCAGCAGTCCGACGGATCCCCTCGGAAGAAGGCTGTTCACCATTTTTTATTACCGCGAGAAGGGCGGTGTGAAAGGGCCCTTCATCGATGCGCTGGTCACCCGGCGTCACGAAGGCCCCGTTTCTTTTACATCCGACGGTACCCTGATGGCCTTCTCACAGCAGCGTCCCTCGGCGGCCAACAGGGATTTCGATCCCCTGGGCATTTATTTTGCGGACAATGTGGAGGGACAGTGGACCAATATCAGGCCCTACGAGCACAATGATCCCTTTGCCTGGCTGTTCTCACCCGCACTGTCGCCCGACGGACGGACCCTCTTTTTCTCCGCCAATCTCCCGGATGCCATCGGCGGCTTCGACATCTACAAATCGGAACTGAAGGGGGGAAGCTGGACCAAACCGGAAAACCTGGGCCGCGCCGTGAACACCTCCGGCGAGGAGCTGTACCCCTTCTTCCATCCGTCGGGTAAACTTTATTTCTCCTCCGACGGCCACGATGACAATCTGGCGGGATACGACCTGTTCGAGACCATCCTGTTGAATGGAAAATGGACCAAAGCCCGGAAACTTCCCGCTCCGTTCAACACCCTTTCCAACGACTACCATGTCTGGTTCGACGAAAACTTCAAAAGCGGGTACATCACCAGCGACCGGGGCAGCGGTTCAAAGGAGATCTTTACATTCGGGACCGACATTCCCGAATTTGAAGCCCCGGAGCCCATCAAAAAGACCTATTATAAGTACAGGATCTACGACCGCAAGCTGGACACCGTGGATACCGACCTGTTCCGTTACTCCTGGTTGATCAACGACACCCTGGAGCTGCCCGGGCACGAGGTCGTTTACAGGTTCCCGGGCCCCGGCCGTTACGTCTGCAAATTGCAGGTGTACGACCGGCAGCTGGACACGCTTGTGGAGGGACAGACCGTCAAGACCCTGAACATCGAGCTCAATGAACAGGCGGTGATCACCTGTCCCGACACCATCCCCGTGAACACCCCCGTGGTGTTTGACGGGAGCGAGACCCACCTGCCCGGATTCAACATCGGGAGATACGTATGGGAGTTTGGTGACGGCACCTACGGGGAAGGGATCCGGGTTACACATGCCTACCGTTATCCGGGGACCTACCGGGTGATCCTGGGTGTCGAGGAACGGAAACAGAACCGCAGGGATGTGCCGGAGGTCCGTTCCAATTTCAGGGATGTGGTGGTCACCGGCTCCGACTGACAACCCCCTTTCCGGCCTGCATCAAATCCCCTCCGCCGGTCCGCGTTTGATAACTCTTGTTTTATTTTGCACGAATTTTGTATATTTTTAAAATGCACAGTAAATGCAAGGAAATGAAACGCAAACTATATATAATATTATTACTATCAATCAGTGTGTTAGGATTTTCTCAGCCGGTACCCAACGTGGAGGAGAACATTCCGCACCTGATGACTTTCGGCAAGCTGGCCGAAACCAGCTGGGGGGACGATGATTTCTCCCAGGCATTCTTTTTCCTCATTCCCGAGGAATACGACCAGCCCTTCTTTATCCGGGTGTTTGATCCGGATACGGGTGGTGAGATTGACGAGATAGCGGGGGAATGGAATACCCGTTGCACCTATGAGGTCTTCGGCGGGGAGGGGGTGTGGACCGAACCCGATGCCCGGGAAACACATCCTTCCGGCAATTATAAGAGCGGTACCATGCTCGCCTCTAGGGCCTTCGCGGAAAATCCCAGGTACGACAACAGCTGGTATACCTTCGGTCCCTTCAATCCGGCCCAGGGAGAATACGTGGAAATGTACCAGGGCAGGATCTTCAAGATCATCTGCGAGGGGGTCTCGGGCGATGACGGCAACATGTACCGCTATTTCCTGAGCACGGAAGCGGATGAAAACCGGCCCATCGAGGGCGCCAATGCCTTTGCTTACGAATATTCCTTCAGGATGCACAACGATGTGAACGAGGTTTCCCACATCTATCCCTATATCGAGGAAGGGACCGTCACCGTAAGGATCTCAAACTTCGACTGGGATGCGGACGGGAACATGGTGGTCATCTCCGTGGCAAGGCAGGGCAGGGAAGTAAGGGTCTCGGGGGAGGACCACTGGACGGAAGACGAGCTGCGGATCCTGGATGAGGAGATCGGCACCTCGTTCGATTTCAGATTTGTGAAAGCCAGGAATCTCGTAAGGAACAACAATGTGGTGGTCAATGTCCGGAACCAGCGGAACGAAACACTGCCTTTCTACACCATTCCCATCGGGGGTGTTCCCAGGTACAGGGGCGAGGTGGAATTTGACCCCATTGACTAAAACGAACCAATATGAGAAAATTTCCGGTCCTTTTCCTCCTTTTCCTGATTCCCATTGCCGGAAAGGGCCAGACCTACCAGTTCTTTAAATACGGGATCCCGGAGGGATTATGTGACAAGTTTGCCTATACGATCAACCAGGATCCGGACGGTTTCCTCTGGGTGGGGACCACCGAAGGATTGTGCAGATTTGACGGCCGGGAATTCGACCAGGATTTTCAGGGAGATTCCATTCCCGCCAGCATCGCCTTCTCAAGCCTCCGGGACTCCGAAGGCCGGCTCTGGTTCGGGCATGAGAACGGGTTGATCTCCTTGCTGGAGAACGGATCCTTCAGACTGATCACCCCCGATCCTGCCTTCCGTTCCCCTGTCCGGGCCATCCGCGAGGATACCCGGGGCAATGTGATGGCCCTCTGCCAGCAGAGCGGGATCATGGTCATCAGCAGGGAGATGGAGATCACCTACGTCTCCGATCCATTTGCCGGAAGTTCCATGAACACCTTCCAGGTAACCCCGGAGGGACATCTGCTTGTGGGCACCAGCGACGGACTGGGCATTTACCGCTACGACGAAGACCTGGAGACTTACATCCATACGGGCGATCTGCCCGCACTGCAGTACATCGTGGTGCAGGAGCTGGTCAGGGCCACCGGGGAGAATGAGTACTGGGCAGGCACCGAGGATGAGGGATTGTTCCGGATCACAGGCGAAGGATTCAATCCGGCACAGTACACCGTGGAAAAGATCGGGGAGGGGACACCGCTGGAATATGCACGGGTCTCTTCCATCTTATTTGACGGTGACCGGCGGGTGTGGGTCACCGATTAC
>Ga0272443_10001819_pt1 | contig 29219 bp, 22 predicted proteins | sample SSMAcet12_FD_193581 | JGI IMG/M metagenome (GOLD analysis project Ga0272443, IMG submission 193581) | Marine sediment archaeal communities from Little Sippewissett salt marsh, Falmouth, MA, United States - SSM-Acet-12 | ecosystem: Environmental > Aquatic > Marine > Wetlands > Sediment ... | reverse complement strand
CGTGGCAATAACTTCATGGTCCATACCGGCCATCTCTGCAATACCGCGGGCATTGTCAACAATTGGGCCGTAAGCATCAGCAGAAACGATCATACCGCTGATGGACAGCATACCAACAGCACTGATGCCAATCCCATAGATACCTGGTAGACCGGTCATTTCAGCCAAATAATAAGATAACAAGGTTGCGACTGCAATCCCGATGACCGATGGGACGATGCTTACCAAGCCATAGCTGAAACCGGTGATGATGTTGATGGCTGCACCCGAATCTGATACACGTGCTGTTTCATAAACGGGTTTGTGGTCTTCAGATGTGAAATAATCAGAAGTGAAACCAATAATCACACCAGTGATCAACCCCGTAAGAGTTGCCCAAAGGATACCCATATTCAATTTACCCAACAAGACTAAAGCTACGACCATGCCAGAAAATATGACAGTCGTGATGACGGTCCCGAAGTTTAATGCTGGGCCAGGTTTTCCATTCTTGCCAACACGTACAAATTGAATGCCTAAAAGTGAAGCAATAATACCGAGTGTGCACAGGATCAATGGCAGGATCACATATTGCGAGTCCAGTGAAGGTGATGATGCACCAAGCAGCATCACCGCGACAACTGATGCAACATAACTGTCAAAGATATCCGCGCCCATGCCAGCGACATCACCGACATTATCACCCACATTATCAGCAACAACTGCTGGGTTGCGGGGGTCGTCTTCTGGGATACCCACTTCAACTTTCCCTACCAGGTCTGCAGCGATGTCTGCTGTCTTTGTATAGATACCGCCACCGGCCTTTGCGAGCAGCGCAAGAGCGGATGCACCAAAGCTGAAACCCAGAATCACATTTGCATCATTCGTCACCAAGTAAATAATACTCATACCGAGAACGGCTAAACCGACCATCGCCAGGCCCATTACAGACCCGGCATAGAAAGATAGCCGGAATGCCTTGTTGAGGGAATCGTTCGCAGCAGTGGCAGTCCTAACATTGGCCTCAACTGCAATTCCCATTCCCATATATCCGGCAACGGCTGAACACAAAGCTCCGGCGATAAACGCCACAGCCATTTTTATCCCGTTCCCGGGTGTAATGCTTGCCTGTCCTAAAGCAACCTGTTCCAGGTCAAAACTGAACACAATCGCAATCACAAAACCTAAAATGATCGCGACAATTGTAAGTGCAAGATAGAGGCGCTTCAAATAAGTCTGAGCACCCTCCCTGATCCAAGAAGCAACTTCCTGGGCCTTCTCACTTCCCGGGTCCTGGCGTTTCACCCAGAAGAATAAATAAAGGGCTACGCCTATCGATACAATACTTGCACCAATACCAATATATAACCATAAATTTTCCATAATGTACTCCTGATTTATTTTCTAATAGCCATCTTCAGTAATGGCATGTTTGTCAATGGCTGCAATATTTTTACATATTCGCAGAGCGCCACCAGCGGTAATTCTTTTCACGTAGTTCTTCTTTGGACGGCATCGGATAAAAAATAAATTCTTTTTCATTGCCGACGTAAAACCCATTTTTCACAGTGCGATATGAAAGGGTTGCCGGGTTGGTACGGTCCACCATCTTCGTTGCAACGTTTTTCGTCTTTAAATCTTTTAAGACTTCTCTCAAGTGATCCATATTCTTATAGGGTAGGTCGCCCACCTCGCCCATCTCAGGATCGTTTGCCAATTCATTCAAACGCAACTCAGCAAACACAATAGCTGGCAGGGTAACCAAGGATTCAGGGGTCTTGACGATAAGTTCATAGAAATCCGATGGGTTCAATCTGCTTGCAGTCAAAGGTGAAACAGGGCTGATCTCCTTATAGAGATGCAAACCGCTATTCGATTCGGGAATTGAATCGCTTGGATCCAACCCAAGTGTGCGGCCATCTTTGGTCACAAGATACAGTTGACGTAACGCTGAAATCTCAATATGCTCCAATACCCGGTATACGCTGATATAAATGGACGCCTTAGGGGTACCATCTTCATGCGGCAGGCAGCGTGAGATTCCTTCTTCAATCCTCAGATATTTGGAACGATAGTCCGGATCGATTTCAAAAAATATCGCCTGACCGCTGGATTTTTTCTTTGTGCCGACAGAATAGTAATTCCCAAATTCTTCTGGTGACAGCATAGAAGCAATCAACGCTTCAGGTATCAAGGATAGATATAAATGTATTGCCACTTCTACCTCCTCTAAGTAAAATAGTCCAGTGAAAGTCAAACTTCCACAGGAAAAATCACGAAAATCGACTCATTATACCACTACTAATATCCAATCTATTGTTTTTTAAGAATATATCAATTTCTGGTCAACACATTGGCCTTTGGGTTAAATTTTTTTTGTTTTACACAGCAAAAAGCTTTACAAAAGCAAAGACTGCTGGAAAATACTCACATTTTTGATAAAAGATGCGTTTACCTTAAAGCCCGAATATTATTTATTTATCATTTCAAGAAAAATGAAAGATCCCCCATAATACTATGTCGGAAAGCAGTTAATTATTCAGCGTCGAAATACTTCTTTATATGACCCAACATGATCGGCTTATTTACATCCCAATCAAAATATTGACGAGAAGCAATGACAATCACATTCCATGCATCAGTTCTACTTTTCAATTCATCGGTTGTAATTCCAGCTAACTTTGCATACTCTCTTCGAAAATAATTAGACAGTTGAGGTGTGATTTTCGAGAAGTAAGTTATTGCTTGCTTTTGTTGTTCTGGTAAATCATCAGGTATCCCGGAGCCTGCTTCAAACATTGTGAGCGTACGAGCCACACAAGAGTACGGATCCCCACTAGTAGCATCACTCCAATCAATAATTACCGGATGGCCATCTCTCATAATTACATTAAGAAAATGAAAGTCATTGTGACATAGTCGGTCGCCATCTGGCTGTTCATCTAACAGCTTTATAAGTTTTTTGAAATAACCGTCACCAATTACTGGCCTTGATAATGTAAGCTGTCGTGCAAACCTTACCTTCGCCTTTTCTAGGTTTCCGCCGCTGCAAACATGAATGCCATACTGCAATTCGGCTAATTGACGGGCAAATTTTTCCAGATCGAATTCGGGATCAAATAAGTCATCACTCATTCCCTTTCCTGCTATAAATTCGAGCAACATTGCCCTTTTACCTGTATACTCCAGGGAACCGCCAAACTTTGGGACACTGAGTCCCAAGTCTTGCACAGCTTTAGTGCAAATGATTTCTCTCTCGAATATTTCATCCTTGACATCATCCCTGAATATTTTAATGACATATTCTTCGCTGTAACGATACACATCAGCCGTGAAGCCGCGTGTTGAGATAACTGGTAAACTATCCTCCACAGATATTTCCTTTCAGTAAGAAATTACACCAATAATGGCGTAATAAATTCCAAAATCGTGATTGCAAATACCGTCACATCCTCTAGACTCTAATATTTCTTCCTGAGGTGTTTAATTGCCAATACCGTTCTTCTCCATCACATTCCTATACAAATGACCGCTTCGTTTAATAATTCGTTTTTGATCCTTGTAATCAACGTAAATTAAACCAAAACGCTTTTGGCAACCATAAGCCCACTCAAAATTATCAAGAATGGACCAGATAAAATAACCCTTCACATTTGCCCCTTCTTTGATTGCTTGATGCATAGCAGTTATATGCGATCGTAAATATTCTATCCGGTCGACATCATTTATTTCACCATCTTCCGAAACAATATCATTGAAAGCGCCGCCATTCTCCATCACGATAATTTCATTTTTATAATTCTCAGAAACACGCATCAAAGAATGATAGAAACCCAAAGGATATATTGCCCAGTCCATCATAGTAAATTTTTCAACCGGTGGTTTTGCTTTCTCAATCATCAGAGGCCAAAGGTCATTGCCTTCTTTAAACCACTTGCTCGTATAATAATTTATGCCCATGAAATCAATTGGCGTAGAAATCATATCCATATCATCTTCGATGATTTCCGGTAAAACGACCCCATGCGATTGATACCATACCATCATATCATCTGGATAGTGACCATGGCAAAGCGGATCCAGATACCATCTGCACCAGGCCCCGTCAAAACGGTTAGCAGCGGCCATATCCTCACTTGAATTACTTGCAGGGTATGCTTTCGGATGCATATTTATGATGCCGATCTTTCCATCCAGACCCATCTTCTTGAATTCACGAACAGCAAGACCGTGGCCACGCATGAGGTTATGCGAAACTTCAAGCGCAGTTGAGAAATCCCTGATGCCAGGGGCCATATTCCCCATCCAATTACCATTATATGCAATCACCTGTGGTTCAAGAATAGTAATCCAATGCCTAACTCGATCCCCAAATTCATTAAATACGATCCTGGCATAATCCTTAAAATATTCCGCTGTTTCTCTGTTCGCCCAACCACCTTTATTTTGCAATGCTTGTGGAAGATCCCAATGATATAAAACCGCGAATGGTTGGATACCATTTTCTAGCATGCAATTAATCAAATCATTATAGAATTTGATCCCTTTTTGATTGATTTTTCCATGTCCATAAGGTTGAATCCTCGGCCATGAAATCGAGAATCTATAGAAACGAATCCCCAGTTGCCGCATTAATGCAATATCGTCTTTATATCGGTGATAATGATCGCAAGCAATATCTCCAGTGTCTCCATTCGCGACATTGCCAGGGATGTGGCAAAAGCGATCCCAAATACTTTCACCTTTACCATCTTCTGCCCAAGCTCCTTCAATTTGGTACGCGGAAGCAGATACTCCCCACATAAATTCATCTGGGAACCGAATTCCTCTCATTTATCTCGCCTTTCTTTATGAATTTTTTTCAGTCCTATCAAGTTAATTCAATTTCACGACCCTTTTGAGCCGAATCATAGATGCCGTTGAGTATCTTTTGAATGACCACCCCATCATCCACCGATGAGATTGGTATATTATTTCCTTTTATACATTCAACGAAATGCTTAATCTCATAATCAAAGGCAGACTGCCAACCCGTTCCTTCTTTTATAGTCGGGATCGTGTCAGTTAGATAATTATTCTCTTCCCTGTATATCTCTAAGGGATTAAAACTCGCGCCACCCTTTGTGCCATACAACTTGGAATACATGTCTTCTTCTTTACCATTAAGCGCCCAACTGACATCCACACTCATCGAAACATCATTTTCAAAGCGGATCAAAGCATTGGCGGAGTCCTCGGTTGAAAAGGACGAATCAGCCTTTTCACCGGCTTCCCATTGCTGAGTACCTTTCGTCTTATATTGACCGATCCGCCTATGCACGACACCGCTAACTGCAATGGGTTTCGGTCTACCCATGAGATACCAGGTTAAATCAATAACATGTACACCGATATCAATAACGGGACCACCTCCTGATTTTTTTGAATCGGTAAACCAACCGCTTGGTGATCCCCTTCTTCTTATCCAACCACATCTTGCATAATAAATATCTCCAAAGGCGTCTTTCTCAGCAAACTCTTGTATGATCCTGCTTTCAATTCGGAACCGATTGACAAATCCCATCATAAAGGTCACACCATGTTGTTCAACAGCATTTTTCATTTCTAGTGCTTGTCCAACATTGATTGCCATTGGTTTTTCACAAAATATATGTTTACCTGCCTTTGCACATGCAATGGTTATCCCATGGTGGGTATGGTTTCCCGTACATATGCTGACGGCATCGATACTGGCATCATTTAGAATATCCTCAATGCTATAAAATACCTTAGGAATATTAAATTTCTCTGCGAATTGATTTGCACGTTCCTTATTTAGATCACAAACTGCTGAAACTGTAGCATCATAACAATCCAGGAATGCCGGGACATGATGTTTCATAGCAACAGTCCCAGCTCCAATAATTGCAACGTTAACCTTGTCTTTTGGCATTTTCTTCCTCAATAAATTAGTCTAATATTTCTGCCAAGGAAATAGATCTGTTTTCCTGAATAGATTGCAAAACTGCATGACTGATAGCCAGACTTTTTATATTGTCATTAATATCAGGAACCTCTCCAGGTTCGCCATTGAGTTGTCGTTTAATTTCATTGAGTACGCCAATACGGTCATGCCCTGGGAAGAAGAATTCATCACATAATGTCGCTTGTGAATCAACAGATGGTTCAAATTCATTTTCTCCATCATAATCCCATCTTACACAACCTAGATCAGTCTGAACTAACCAATTACCCTGGTATCCAGTCGCAAAACCAATCGATTTACTCGAAGCATTAAAATTCACTTTGAAACCAGATTCAAATTTTAAAATTATGTCAGCCGCTTGAATACCATCAATATCACTCCACTCAGGATTCCACCCCCTTGCAAAGACAGTTTGAACGTCAGAATCTACCAAGAAACGCATCATATCAAATTGGTGAATAGCCAATTCATAAAGAAGCATGTTTGTCTGGTTGAGACGCCAATCTTTTCGCTGCCAGCTTGTCTTCTCTGTGAATTTTTTATGGGAATTGCCCAGGCGAAGGCTAACATCTGCCCAGGCAGGTTTCCCAATCCAATTCTTGCTGAAAGATGCCCTCATCTGCCATAATGGTTTACGAAAGCGGAAATTCTGGCTAACCCAGACTTTATTTTCACAAACTTTGAGAGATTTCGCAAAAGCTTTTGCCTCATCAAAATCATCAGTGAGAGGTTTCTCTACAATAACATTCTTCCCTGCCTCAACTGCCTTTCGGGCAAACGTAATATGTAAAGGATGGGGCGTCGCGATAATGACAAGATCACATTCCTTCTTCAGTGCTTCATCGAAATCACTAAAGCAAATACTTGACGGAATAACCCATTTTTCCTTGGCATTTTCTAGGTTTTGACCACCTCTGCTAACAAGCGCGGTCAATTCACATTCATCATCCGAATAAATATGTGATAACCAACCACTTGCCCACCCGCTACTTCCTACCTGTATTATTTTCAAGTCCTCATCCTCCTTACAAGGATATGCATTTTCAATTAATAAATCAGCTGGCCATATTTATTCTTTAGACTAAACCAAAGCCACGGCTTAAAGATCTTCGAGTGGTATGGTGTCGAAACTCGTCTTTAATTCTACAACCTTTCCAGTTGAAGCAGATTCCCAACCGGCTTCGATTATTTCAATAACATGTCTGGCGTGCTCAGCAGTAGCAATAGATTTTTTACCTTCTCTGACCCAATCAACCAACTGCATAAGATCAGCCCAAACGTGCGGTTGTGGGAGTTTAATATGGAAAAGATTCATATTTGGAAGCATCACTGCTTCAGCCTTTGACCCAAGCAATGGTTCCCCATTAATTGTTCCATTTGAAACTGAGCCTTCCGTTCCAAATACTGCAGGGGTGAAACCATTATAAGGCTCCCCTTGCAGCGCAGAATAGATAAACCCAAAGGTGGCTTCCCCAAAATCCAAGAGCATCATTATGTTATCATCAACTTCGCTTTCAATGACTTGATCACCAAATTCAAACTGCTTCATGATCTGACCGGACATACATGAAACGCGTTTTGCAGGTCCAAGAACGCCGGTAATGGATGTCAATGCATAAACAGTACTGTCATATTGTGGACCGCCAGAGGGTTTTTTGTAATACCACGTAGGAACAATATTTCCAGATGAGCCCTCATCCTTACGAGTTTCTTCTCGCAGGTGATAGAACAAGACGCCTTTTACGCCAGCCATTGCCCATGTAACTCTGCCGAATTCTTTATTTAGCATTGCTTTTCTGATTTTTCGATTCGGCGGCCAAAGCATCATACCAGGTGAGGAGACAATCTTCACACCTTTTTTCTCTGCTTCGCCAATTAAAGAAGTTGCTTCTTCTGTTGTCAAGCACATCGTCTTATTAAAATGGACACTCTTTCCTGCCCGGATAGCTTTCAGACCATGTTCGTAATGCAATACAATCGGTGAACAGATTGAAACGATATCAACTTCTGGGTCGGCAAGAAGCTCATCTACAGTTAAATATGCTTTCTTAATCCCATACTTTTCTGCTGCATCCTGCGCCCTTCCCGGTACTGGATCGCATACAGCTGCCATATAAACTTTATCTTCTACATCAAATGCAACCATATGCTCAAAAACAGCTTGAATCGCGATTACACCCGAGCCAATTACACCTAAACCAAGAGCTTTCTTTTGTGTCATCATTCCTCCATTAGTGTTTTTATTAGAACTTCTGAACAATTTCTAACATCTTGCTGACGTATTGACGGGTAACTTTCCGATGAAATTCATCCCGATCCATTTGCTTCTCATCACCCACTGGCTTTTGAAATGCTGGTTCAGCCAATAACGCCATTCCTTTTGGATTCGGTGCCTTATCAATGATCGCCTGTAAGATCTTCTCAAAATCAATGAATCCATCTCCAAGATAACAACCTGCCAAAACCATCGGCATATCCGGGTTCTCTTTGGTCTTATGAGGATTCATGACGACTTTGAAGTCCTTGAAATGTGCTGCAACGGTATAAGGTGCTAAATATTCAACATCCTCCATTGGATCTGCGCAGACTACTGCAGCATTTCCGAAGTCATAGAGAGACATCACATGTGGGGAACCCACTTCCTCGATAATCGAGGCGATTTCTTTACCGATGAAATCACAGTGGTTCTCATATGCAAAAGTAATATTTGTCCCATCCAGCATCTTCGCCATTTCTTTCAGATTTGCCACAATAAATTTTTTCTGTTCAGAAAATGGAAATTCTTTGTTGTAACGGCTTGTTTCAATATTCAGATGGCCATAACCTGAGCAAAATATTTCACTTCCCAATATTTCAGCCATCTTTATGTCGGTTTCAACACCAGACCGTGCTGAAGCAGCGTTCGGGATGTCACCAGGTTTGGACGCACCAACAAGAAACCCAAGTTGTCCCCAACCATCGACCTGCAAAGGAAGTCCCGCGAGCCCCCAAACGGTGAAAGGATAAAGAATCAACGTAACGTCTTTTTCTTTAGCCATATCTGCCATTTCAGTCAACGTACTTCTGGTCGGAGATGAAGGAAGAAGGTTGGGCATCAAAGATATCGATCGCGCACCTATTCTCTCACACTCCTCAAGGGTCCATTTGTATTGCTCTATCCCCTTTGGAACGTCCGCTGGGGGTTTCAGTTGAAAAGGTTGAAAACCTACATGAAAATCATAACTGTTGTTCATTTGTAAATCTCCTTTAATTTACATGAAACATCAAGATCAAATTTCTCTTCGTGAACAATCATCTGCCACTTCGTTTGAAATGAAGATAAAATATCAAACTCTATTTTTTCAAACCCAAAACCACAGGAGTAGAACGGAACCCAATTCCCATCCGATCAATACCCATATCGATGAGTTTGAAGAAATATTCCTGAGTGCGAATTCCACCAGCCCCTTTAACTTTACAGCGTCCTTTTGCTGCTTCCATCATTGCAGAAACCACTTCAACTGAAGCGCCTTCTTTTTTCTCACCAGTAAAGAATCCTGTTGAGGTCTTCACGAAGTCTGTACCAGCTTTGATTGCAACCTCTGTTGCTTTTTTGACCTGGTCAATCATTAATGCATCAACCTCAAAGATTACTTTGACAGCGGTATTGTAGCCATGGCAAACATCAATTATTTGTTTCAGGTCAACTTCCACTTCGGACCACTTTCCCGAACGGATCCATCCATAATTGGCAACGATATCTAACTCAAAAACGTCACCTTTCTGGCATATTTCTTTAGCCTGGGCAAGACGGGAGGCAGTAGTTGAAAGCCCAAAAGGGAAATCACAGACAACGCAAATCTTTGTTTCCTCACCTTTTGTCATTTCTCTGGCAATATCAAGTGAGGAAGGATTTATACAGACTGTCTTACAGCCAAAATCAATACCTTCCTGAATATATTTCCTGATCTCTGTCTCGGTGAATTCTGGTTTTAGAACGGATTGATCTATGTAAGCTGCAAGCTCTTTAATGGTCATAGCACTTGCTTTTTTATTAATATTCACGGTTATTACGGTCGGCAAAACCTACCGTTTCCTCCTTTACAAATTTATTAATTAATGAATTGATCATAATATCTCAAGATATGATTTATTTTCTACTTCTTCTCAAGATATCAATGTAAACAGCAATCAACAATAATGAACCCTTAACAGCTAATTGTGCATAGCTATTCATGCTTAAGAGACTCATACCATTTGCCAGCACTGAGAAAAACAACATTCCCAGTAAAGTACCAATAATCGAACCTTTGCCGCCACCCACGGAGAGACCGCCAATGATGACTGCAGCAATAGCATCCAAATCAGCACCAGAGCCAGCGTTGGGAACTGCAACATAACCTTGAGAAATGTAAAGCAATGTTGAGAGACCTGCACAGCTGCCGGATATCATAAATGCAATTGCCCGAGTTTTCTTCACGTTAATCCCTGAAAGATAACTGGCTTCAGCATTGCCGCCGACTGAAATTACATTGCGGCCAAATTGTGTATATTTCAAAACGATACCAACAATGATATAAACAATCGCCATGATGCACAAAGTTACAGGAACTCCCAATATCTTGCCGCGACCAATCCAAACGATGAAATCATCTTTTACAACGGTCATATTGCCTTGTGACACAATATAGGCTAAAGAACGAAAAATTAGTTGTGTACCCAACGTTGTAATGATAGGATCCAGGTGTAAGTAATTCATGATCGCACCATTAACAATGCCAGATAAAAATCCAACGCCAATTGCAATTACCAGTAAAATCGGTCCAGTTACGCCTGCTTTATATGCAACTGCGACAATTACCCCACTAAAAGCCATTATGGCCATCTGGGATAGATCCAGTCCACCAAGCAGCATAGAGACAGTTATGCCGGCCGCGATAATGCCTGCCGCTGACATATAGACGCCAATGTTCTTCATATTTGCAATTGTTAAAAAGTATGGAGATGCAAAAGCCCAAACTATAGATAATGTAATGATCGCAATCAACACACTTCCATATGATCCAAAAGCCGCTTTACAAAAGTCCAATACTCCCTTGCCAATTGCACACTTTTGTTTAGTTCTTGTTTTCATTATTCTTTTCTCCTATAGCGCTTGCTACAATATTTTTTTGAGTAATTTCATCGCCGGTATACTCCCCTGCCATTGCTCCCTCATGAATCACATATACACGGTCGGCTATGCCCAATAATTCTGGAAGTTCTGCGGCCACATAGACAACTCCGCAACCCAGATTACATAGTTCTTCGATCGATTTATATATTTCTACTTTTGCACCAACATCAATACCTTTCGTTGGATCATTCAAAAGAAAGATTTTTGGATTGGATGCTAACCATCTCGCAAGGACTATTTTCTGTTGATTTCCACCCGAAACTGTAATCGCAGGTTCGTTCAAGTTCTTGATTTTAATATTGTAGCGAGAAACCCATTCCATGGCTGCTTCACTCTCTTTACGCAGGTTGATAAACAGCCACTTAATGAACTGCCCCAAAGTTACAAGGGTCAGGTTATTCTTGACAGGATGAGTAAGTAGAAGTGCTTGTTCTTTACGGTCAGCTGGTGTATAAGCAATACCTACACCGCACGCATCTGTTGGAGATTGTATTTCGATTTTAGAGCCATCAATGAAAAATTCGCCGGTTTTATAAGCTCTCGATCCAAAAGCGCATTCAACAATATCAGAGCAACCAGACCCCATTAATCCATAAAGACCCACTATTTCTTTTTCCCGTACATTAATACTAATATTTTTTAGATAGTTTGTGTTTAAATCTTTAATCTCAAAAATTACGTCACCAATATCACGCTTGGATACCGGATACATATCTGTCAATTCGCGCCCACACATGCTGTTGATTATTTCTTCTCGTTTTGCATCGGCAATCAAAGAAGTGTAGACACTTTCACCATTTCGCAAAACCTGTACACGATCGCCGATATTAAACACTTCATCCAACTTGTGGGAAATAAAAATAACCGCTTTCCCTTCCGCTTTTATCTTGCGGATCAAAGTAAATAACTTTTCGGTTTCAATATTATTAAGAGCGGAAGTTGGCTCATCCATAATTATGATGTTTAAATTACGTGAATATGCCCTGCCAATTTCCACCAGTTGCTGCTCGGCTGTCGAGAGATTGGATAAGAGAGTATCTGGTCGCAAATATTCCAAACCAACTTTTTGCTGAATATCCATACTCTCTGCATACAGCTTCTTATAATCAATAAAGCCATTTTTTTTATGCTGGACACCTAAATAAATGTTTTCAGCTAATGACATTCCCTTTACATTTGACAATTCCTGATAAATTGTCGCAATACCCAGATCTATAGCTTTTCGGGGAGTCATCTTACCAACATTATTTCCGTTGAAGAAAATACTTCCTTCATCCTGCTGATATGCACCTGACATTATTTTGATAAGTGTAGATTTACCCGCTCCGTTTTCTCCGACAACAGTCAGAACCTCACCACGGTTCACTACCAGATTCACACTATCAAGAGCTACCACACCCGGAAATCTCTTGGTAATATTCTTCATTTCTAATAAAATCTGGTTACTCAAATTCGACTCTCCTTCTTTTTATTAGTAATATACCTGGCGAAAAATAATTTCCGCCAGGTAATTATCTCACCTACGTATTACCAGGATGGTTTCTCCTTATTCCCCTGGAAAATATTCATTAATATTTTCGGCTGTGATCATTATCCCAGTATGTTCAGTATAGGCTTCGACTTCCTCACCATCAAGAATTGCAATAATCTTATCGAGGAGCGTGTAACCATAAGTACTCGTTGTTAAATCAATCGACCCATACCATGGACGATAAATTCCTAATTCAGCTGTTTCCTTGAAATATGTTTGAGCGGTTTCTGTATTATCGCAGCTTAGGACCATAACCTTATCCTCAAAACCAGCATCTTCGATAGCTGTGACGATATTTGGAACCATTGTATCGACTGCAACAATATAAAGGATATGTTCTGCATCAGGATGAGAGGTCAGCAATGCGGCGGTTTTTACACCCAGGCTGCCAACGTCAGTTTCCATGTCAAGCTGAACCCACTCTACATCCGCAACATACTCAAATCCTTCTGTGTTTTGTAGAACCTCTACAGCTTTGTCCGTCCTCGAAGCCATAGCCGGCACCATGGTATATGCATTACCAGTAACGATCAAATCAACCTGCCCGTCCCATTCTTTGGTAACATATTCTGCAGCATGTTCTCCGAAGAATTCGCCAAGACCCTCATTGGATGTACCGTAACTATAAGCACCTTCGACTGGACTTTCAAAAGCAACACCCATGAACGGCATCCCACTCGCGACAGCCTCTTCCGCATAGGAAAGGGCAATTTCTTCGATCGCATAACCATCAACGATCATGTCAACTTCCTGAGCAACCAGTGAATCATATGCTGAGCGCATCCCGGCGGCATCTTCTGCGATTTGGTAAACGAATTCCACGCCTTTTTCTTCACATGCGGCTTGCAAACTTTCAAGGACCTCTTTCCAAAATCCCTCAGATGGATCGGAAACGATAAAGCCAATCTTATAAGCTGTCACTTCTTCTTCAACGGTGGCTTCTTCAGTGGCAGCTTCATCATCTGCTACCTCTTCTTCAACGACTTCTTCCTCCTCAACAGAAGGCTCTTCCTCGACGGTTACCGCATCATTTGTGGAGCAACCAGCAACCAGAAGACTTATGCACAGCATTACAACTATAAACGCGAAAAACCTTTTCATTTTCAGACTCCTTTTTGTTAATGAATATTCTAAGATCAAGCACTGTTCCAATCTTCAACATTATAAATGCATCCATCTGTAATTGTCAAGCAATTTCATCCAATTATTGTCATATTACGTTATTAGCTTTCTTATTGCGTCATTTCTAAGCTAACTACCCCCACTAATTGATTAAGAATGGGATAGCAGAATAATTTGTTAGTCATAAACAAATCATTCAGCAATAATTATCTCTCTTTTATAGTTTTTTCTTTCAGTGGAACATTATTGAGGATAGTATATAAACAAATAAGCATTCCAATATTCGTTGATTAATCCAATTACGAAACCATAACTAAATTCTCAGGCGGTTCTTCACCTTCTGGATAAGCAAATTCATTACAATAAATCGCCTCGAAAGAATCAAGGTTTGCCCATTGATGGAACCCGATCATACTCAATTTGCTTGAATTGATTAATAAATATGAAGCCATTGCATGTTTCATTGCCGTCTGTTTTATTGCAGGCGTATCAGTTTCTGCACAATAACAAAATCCGTTCTTCAGATTAACCGAACTGCAACCAAAGAACGCTTTGTCAAATTGAAATTTTTCAAGAAATGAGGATGTGTTCGGACCAATACACATTCCATATGCAGGTAAAAAGATACCCCCCAAAAGATGGATGCTTGCCACAGGTTTAATGATTTTATTAAGTGAAAGGACGCTGTTTGTAACAATCCTTACCGGGCGATTGACCAGAATTTCAAACAGTGGAGCTAAGGTCGTTCCCCCATCCAGATATATATCTTCGCCGTCCTTTATTTGACTTGCAGCGAATCTTGCCACCTTATCCTTGCTCTCTTTGTTCAAGGTTTGTTTTTGATCCATTGTCAGCTCGAATGAATCGGCGGGGTTTTCATTTGAAAAAGCTAACGTCTCTTCTATTGCAACTCCCCCGTTAACCCTTACAAGAACACCTTTTTGTTCGAGTTTTTCAAAATCACGCCTGATGGTTGACTCTGAAACACCCAACTCCCTTACCGCATCTTTAAGACTGAGAATTCCTCGCTCGTTTAATTTATTTATGATGTACAGAGCCCTTTCTGCAGCTAACATAATAATCCTTTCCATCCATAAACATAAAAATATGTAGAATATTGTTGCTTTTCAAAGATTATATTGCATATTTATAGATTAGACAATTGAAAATGAAGGATTTTGTAGTCTTTTGAACATTTTTGCTTATGATATTTTATATTTCAGACAGTTTATTAATACTGATTGCTAATATCGAGGATTCATATGATCGATTATTCTTCTCATCAAGGAACAACAAATCGATCACCTTTCAGATATTACTTTTTTCAAACATAAACACATAAATCAACATACCCGCCAAACACTTTACCTTTTACATCTTGTTAAAACCTCATCTGGCAGAAAAGGGATTGTCACGATTAAAATAAAGAATCGATAGAAAGCGACAATCCCTTTGCCCTAATTTAGCATCCGATCCAAATATGTGCCTTTGACGGATGATTTTTCTTGTTAATTAATTCTCCTACAACGCTTAATTAAAGATCAACTTTAGGAAGGCGAGAGATGATATCTTCTTTCGTGATCTCCAGCGTATCGTCAACAACGTGCCCCTGGTTATAGGCATCATAAGCGGATAGATCCAAAAGCCCGTGACCTGACAAATTGAAAAGGATCACGCGCTTCTCACCTTTTTCCCTGGCGTCCAATGCCTCGTCAATCGCCACACGGATGGCATGTGCCGATTCGGGCGCAGGGATGATACCTTCCGTCCTGGCGAATTGGAGACCCGCTTTAAAAGTCTCCGGCTGAGCGACCGCGACGGCATCAATATAACCCGCATCATAAAGAGCACAGATCTGGGGCGCCATACCGTGATAGCGCAATCCTCCCGCATGGATGGGTGCCGGGATGAAATCGTGGCCCAAAGTGAACATTTTCAGGATCGGCGCCATTTTCGCGGTATCCCCATAATCGAAGGCATAGGGGCCTTTTGTGAGTGTTGGTGTCGCTTTGGGTTCAACCGCAATGAAGCGCGTCTTTCGCCCATCAGTCAGGTTCTTATGCAGGAATGGGAAAACGCAACCGCTGAAGTTGGACCCGCCGCCGACGCACCCGATGACCACATCCGGGTATTCCCCTGCCATTTCCATCTGCTGGATACATTCCTGGCCGATCACGGTTTGATGCAGCAGCACGTGGTTCAGGACAGATCCCAGGCTGTATTTTTTCTCGCCCTTCGATTTGACCGCCGCTTCCACGGCTTCTGAAATCGCAATCCCCAAAGAGCCGGGATTATCCGGGTTTTCTGCCAGGAACTGACGCCCATATTCTGTCTGCTCAGAGGGGCTGGCATAGATATCCGCGCCATAACTCTGGATGATGATCCGCCGGTAGGGCTTCTGTTCGTAGGAAGCCTTGACCATGTACACTTCCAGGTCCATGTCGAAAAACTTGCAAGCCATTGCCAGCGCAGACCCCCATTGTCCTGCACCGGTCTCCGTGGTCAACGCTTTTGTGCCATCGATCTTGTTGTAATACGCTTGCGCGACCGCCGTGTTGCACTTATGGCTACCGGAGATAGAAGCGCCTTCGTTCTTGAAATAGATGTGTGCAGGCGTATCCAGGAACTTCTCCAGCCGCCTAGCGCGGATCAGCGGGGTTGGCCGCCAGAGCTTGTAAATCTCCCTCACTTCTTCCGGGATTTCGATGAAACGCTCCTTGCTGACTTCCTGCTTGATGAGCGACATCGGGAAGAGGACATTCAGGAACTCAGGCGTGATGGGTTCCTTCGTTTGCGGGTTCAACACCGGCGGCATTTCCATGGGCATATCCGCGTTGATGTTATACCACTGCGTCGGAAGGTATTCTTCATCCAACAGGTATTTATATTGATCTTTAGACATTGGTTACCTCCAGTTTGCTAATGGGTTGAATAGAAACAGCCAGAGTAATGGAGGAAGAGCAACAAAAAACGCTCATCCCATCATGGGACGAACGTCTTGTCCGTGGTGCCACCCAGCTTAGGCAGGCATTAATTAAAAAATCCCGTTGATGTTGCAACGGGAAAAGCCAGCCTCACTCATTACTCAGGTACAACAGATGATCTGTGGATACCCTCCACTTTGATAACGGCAGTGTGTCCGTTTGAAGCTAATCGTTGCCTTTCGCTTCAACAACTCCGAGACCCATTCAACACTGCCGCATGTACAGCTTCTCACCATCCGCTGCTCTCTGTGACACCGACTCAGTGTCTACTCTTTCTCATCTTCGTCTTTGAATATGCACTTGTTGTTCTTATTATAAAGAAACTGATGGTTTTGTCAAGCAATCCAGCTTATCAGCAGCAGATAGACACCTCATATATGTCAAGAATTATGCAAAACAGTTTACTACACACCATTAGGATATCATAAAGGCATAGCGGATTGATATACACTCCTCATCCGTCGTTTCACGCCACCTTCCCCTCGAGGGGAAGACTTTTTCATTTACTTCTCCAGTATTTACGTATACTGATAGAAAGTAGTGGACTGCATACCAAGTGTTGGGCTACGAGGATAATTGTGATTGGGTAAACACCTCAATTGTGCGAACCAAACTTAACACACAGGAAGTCACAGCGCGCGCCGATATCTTCACTATACGCACCCTTGAGAAGCAAGGAATACCCACCAGGGGTATGATGGTGAAATGATCATTAGCTCTAAGCGCTAATCTCTTCACGTTTATCTGCCGGTTCATAAACAGCCAGGTTTTCAAATAACTGCAGCTTCCCTTTTCTGCTAACCCAAAATAGGATCAGCGCACTGCCAAGCACCATCGCCCCCAGCCCCAGTACGCCTGCTTCCGGACCGAATGCCCCGCCGGTCAGCCATTCCGGTCCCGTCAACTTGGTCGCGATCAGGGTTGCCCCACTGCGCGTCCCGCTGACCGGGAAGCCGAAGATATTTCCCTGGAAGAAATTCCAGGTGATATGCAGCCCGATTGACATCGCCAGGTTCCCCGTCAGGATCATCCCCAGCCCGAGGAAAACACCCGCGATGATAATATTCATCGTGCTGATCCAGGTGGCGTTGGGGTTGCTCGCGTGCAGCAAACCGAAGACCACAGATGAGAACACCCATGCAAGGATCAACGCCCAGCGCTTGTTGATCTTCTTCACACTTAATCCTTCTGAGAGGTTGACCAGATAGTATCCCCGGAAAAGCAGTTCTTCATAGAATCCAACCAAGATGTAAATTAACAGCGCCTGAATGAATCCCATTGAGAACACTTCGTTAACTAAAAACGGTTTCAGATAACCAGTTATCCGGATGGTACCTGTCAACCAGCCGAAGAGGAAGATCAATCCCATCAAAAGGGACCCCAAGACAAGGCCAAAAATAAATTCCCGCCACCATTTCTTTGAAAATTTAAACCCAAAGTCTGACAATTTCCTGCGATCAATCCACCGTCCACAGATGAATGTTGCCGCGATTATACCCAGGCATGTTACTGCCGGGATAATAACCCAGATCCATGGGTTCTCAAACAACTGCAGTGGATCATTCGCGGTGGAAAGCGATGGATCATCTACACCGGCGAACATACCAGCCAGGATTGCCAGGATGCTCGATCCAATCGAGAATCCAAATGTCACGACCAGCAGGAAAATTGTATAAATAAGTAACCGCCACCCCATCCGTAAACGCTTTTCCCGATCATTCCAAAATATTCTTTTAAGGCCAGTTTTCGGTTTCATCCATCATTCCTTATGAACAGGTCAATCCCAAAATAATTATAACGCTCGTAATCCAATAAATACTGTTCAATCTCGGCATCGGAAAGTCCTTCGGCGATAACCGCTTCGGGTATAAAGTCTTCGTCCAACAACACTGCCGAAACAGTCTCCGTGGCGACCCATTCGATCCGCAAATCCTCATTGGGTGAATCGAGCAAAACCCAATAGGGATATTCCTCACTCTCAGATGTTAAATCCAAACCGATTTGTGTTATTCCCAGGTATTTGATTTCATTAGTGAGTTCCCTGTAAGCTTTGTAATTCTCATCAACCGTCACAAAATAAAGCTTATCCCGGTTTTCGTTAAACACACTATATTGGCTTGTGCGATCATCGGAAGGTATTATCGGGCGTTCATATGTCTGGAACACCCAGGGCATGGCATAAACAACAAGGATCAGCGCCAGAATGATCTCCAATTCAAACTTTTCCAGCTTATCCAACAACACCGAAATCAACGGTGCAAAGAGGAAAAAGAACGGCAGCTGCAGCTGTCCACCCGAAGGCTGCCACTTCAATACATAGCAAAACAGGAGCATTGAAAATAAGATCGCCCCGCAGTATGCCAATACCTCAGGGTCCTTCTTCCCCAAGAGCACCATGCCGACCACAGCAATAAAGCTGAAAGCGATCATTGCCGCGTGAAACGGATTCCCGCTGGTCATCTCAGATGTATTGACTTCGGGGATATAAAAGGGACTACCAATCGTTGTGCGCTCATCCGAGATATCCAGATCAAGCTCATCATGCAGCGTGATCAGGTTCGCTTTCAACCAGCGGTCCGCCCTCGGGAAAGGCAAGTCGGCATGCAAGCTGGCATTCCGCGTGATATTGGATACCAGCACGCGCCAGTTTCTTTTCTCATTCATCTGCTCTGTCAACTCAACCGGCCTATAGAATTGCCCGTAGGTCTGCTGGTTACGATAGTAATGCCCGGTGTTGAAAGCTGCCATTATGGCTAGAGCAGCCAGTGCCCAGAGGAGAGTTTTCGCCATACCCAACCGGCGGCGCAGGACAATCAGGATATACAGCGCAAAAGGCCAAAAGAAAATAAAAGCGCTTGCCTTGGTAGCAACCGCTAATGCAGCGGATATCGCAGCCAAAACCAGAATCAACGACTTCTGTTCTTTCCGAGTGTAATATAGCAGCATCAAAACCGCGCTGACGACCCAGAAATTCACCACAATATCGTTTGTTGCGCCCGTTGCCAGCGTGATGGCAGCGGGAAGGGTAGCGGTGAAAATCGCTGCCATGCGCTGCCCGTTCACCTTCGCACCCATCACCTCCGCCAGGCTGGCAGATGCAGCTACTGACCCCGCGAAGCAAATCCAGGAGACGAGATTCACCAGGCCGTCCCCGCCGCCCAGGACATAGAAATTCAACATCATCATCCCAGCACCAGGGGCATGACTGTTCTGACTCTCTACCCCTGTGGCATAATGTGCCAGACTCTGATTCTGCGCCCAATGCGCCACTCGGCTCATATCTGACACAAGCGCGCTGGATGAATTCGGAGGTGAGACAAATGCCACCACCAAGGTAATGACCACAATCAGGATCACAAACAAGTCCAGTATTGTCCCCAACCAGGTATCCCGTCGGTAGATGATCGGCAGTCTCAGGACCTTGCCGCGTTTGAGCCATAACCATATCCAGATGACACCAAAAAGGATCGGCAGAGACCACATTACCCCCAGAGAAATCCTGTTAATCGCAGAAAAAAGGCTCAGTACTTCTGTGCCAAGGATTAGAAATCCACCCCAGATGATCAGTGCCTGGATAATCGCCAATCGCCAATTGGGTTCTCTTTCAGTGTTCCCAACGATGATCCAGATATTGAGGAACGACAATATCACCAAAACGATCATGACCACTCCGATCCAAGTCTCAACACCTTAATTATAGCGATGTACAACCTCCAGATCATTAATCCCGCCCAAGCAACTTTCAAAGAAAATGAATCATTGACCAAAACACGGCCTATTAAAAAAGTATCGTCATGAATGAATAATTATCTTGTGTAAATTGAAGAAAAATGCCGAGTCTCAATCCCCTGCCAGGTTTCATCCGCCGGGATATCCAGATATTTTCCCAACCGTGGATAAATTTGCTGAATTTTCTCCGCGAGACGGTACGCGATCCGGCGGATCGAAAAATGTGCGTTCTGAGCCGTACGCAAGCGACACACATTAAAGGCTTCCCGTAGGTTCAATGTGAACAGCACCCTGCGGTTGAAGCCGTTGGGTATGATATAGCTGGCAGCATCCAAACACTGCCCAGACAATCGATCATACAACTTTCCGGCATCCCGCATCACAGCTTCATAGTCCTCCCCACAGCCCGATTCGATTATCCCTCTCGGAATGGCAAAGCCCAGGGACGAAGTCAGCGCTTGGGGGGTCTGGGTCATCATCCGGTGGCGTTTAAATTCAAAATATGCTCCCTGGTCCATGACCACATCAAACGTCATCTGAGCGTATTCAAACTCGCGCAGCGGTTGGTCGAAAGTATCTCGATTTTCCATCAGGTCAGCGACGAGCTGGTCTTTCTGATCTTCCGAGAGATTATTAACGGCGTCTAAATAATCCTGGAAGGGTTTCTCCGGCCCGAACCTAAAAAGGAGGGCTGCCAGGACCTGCGCTTCTCCATCCTCATCATATTTTATTAACTGGAAGTCCTCGTCACCGGTAGAGGGAACCGCACCAGCATATGCCCGCAATTTCCCCCGTGTGGAGATCAGGTAATTATTACAAGCCGCGTACTTGATCAGCGTTGGCGTCTCAACCTGGCACACCTCCCGGAGACTTTCCCCAACCTCACGGACTTCGGATAACGGAGAACTGAGCATCTTGCAAATCGCGTACTCCACCGTTCTGGCATTCATCGTCACGCCCACATTCGCCAGGGCAGCGGCAGGCAGAAGGAAACGGCAGATATCCACCGCTGCTGACCTGACTCGGCGCTGAAAAGCTTTTAGCGTCTCATCCGGCCCTTGCTCATCTGCATTTAAAATCCATGTTTCAACTTTAGGGATACTTTCCCGGTAAGTGGCAAACAAGCTCGCGCAGATTGTTTTGAATTCATCTGCCATATCGCTCCCCTGCAGTTCATCCGGGGAATAAAAAGCATCCGCATCCCATTCCTGATAACGTGTGGATTTTTCAGTATAGGACCCCAGGCGGTTGCCCTCAAGGGTTTCGATTGCCAGACGGGAAATATTTTCAATCGCCAGATGCAGGACTGCGTGCTCCGCCACAGAGGCATGCCCGTAACCCACCACCCATTTCTCGTGGAATTGAGCGGACCGCTCATCTGTAAGTTCTGCTGCTATTTCGTCAAAAGGTTTGGGAGACCGCGAGGTTTTAGCAAAGGTGACCGCGATGGTCTCAGGGCTGAGTTCTTTAGGGCTTAGAAGATAGATGCGCCTGGGTTTGGTCATAACTGAAGATCCTGTGAGCGTCGGCCTTGTCCTGTTCAATTTGCGCCAGGAATGATTCCACACCGGAGAATTTTCGTTCATCTCTGATCTTTTTTATGAATTCCAGCGTGATTTCCTTCCCATAGATATTACCATCAAAACCAAGGATATGCGTTTCCATGTTCGGCAGGGATTGTTCTTCAAAAGTGGGGCGATAACCGATATTCGTGATCCCCTGGTAGGTATTCCCCTCTAAATACACATGAGAGGCATATACGCCAACACCGGGCAGTTTCTTCAGCGGCCAGGGAGAGATATTTGCAGTAGGTAATCCTATCCGCGAACCCCGGTCAGACCCATGCACGACTTCTCCTGAGATTGCATATGACCGGCCCAGAAGTTCAGCGGCTGCACCCACCTTCCCTTCATCGAGATATTGCCGGATTGCTGTTGATGAGATCTCGCCTTTATCCAAAATAACCGGCGGAACCACATCAACCCTGAATGAAAGCACCTCGCCCAAGGATTTGAGTACAGCAATTGAGCCCTGCCTGTCCCTACCCAATGTAAAATCATGTCCGACAACCAAGAGGTCTACGGCAAGTTTTTCTTTTAGTGTTGACAAGAATTCCCTGGGAGTCAAATTCGCAAAGTCCCGGTCAAACTTTACCGTAAGTACTTTTTCTGCGCCTAGCGCTTTCAGCAGAGTCTCTTTTTCTTCAGGAGTAGAGAGATAGAATCCCTGCTTGTAACCGTTAAAGTAATATGCCGGGTTCGGGAAAAATGTGATTACGATAAAAGGTTTATTCCGCGACTCTCCCCGTCGGGTTATCTCACTGAGGATTGCCTGATGCCCTCGGTGAACGCCATCGAAGTTACCAACCGTAACACAAGATTCTTGATAAGGCATTGATTGAAGTTCAGAGAAATCAATGATGTTCAAATCTGGCATATAAGCTCTACGCTTTCAATCATAAAATCGCCCCTTCAATGATTGGAAAGGGCGATGGTTTATTCGATTAATCAACCTGCTTCCTAGGTGAAGAAAACCTTCCGCGGCTGCCATGCTTGATTATCAGGGATATATTCCATTAGAGCAACCAGTTCACCTTGTTGGCTGATCGCGCGGATCCATTGGCTCATATCCTCAGGTGCTTCCTCATCGGGAATCTGATGACCATGGCGGACCAAATCCACTTCCTCAAAACTCAATTCGCGCGCCGGCCAATTTCCTAATGCTTCTGCTGCCGGGATCAGGTACTTATACCAATCACCATTATCAAAAGCTTCCTGAAGCTTGCGGAGGGGGATCGCGTCTCGAAGCGCGAATTCACCGCTCTTCGTCCGCCTGAGGCCTATCAGGTGGCCGCCGCAGCCGAGTACATCACCCAAATCATTTGCCAGAGAACGGACATATGTACCCGATGAACAAAAAACATCAATGATCGCTTCAGGTGTATCCCATTCTAACAATTCAAGATGATAAACGTCAATTTCCTTGGGCTCCAATTTGACTTCTTCACCGTTGCGCGCCAACTCGTACGCTTTTTTACCATTGATTTTCTTTGCAGAATAAGCGGGAGGAACCTGCTCGACAATGCCTTCAAACTGCGTTAAGGCTTCTTCGATCTGTTCATACGTGATATCGACCGGAGAGGTCTTTGTGATCGCGCCTTCCGCATCATAAGTATCCGTGCTTTCGCCAAGTCGGATGATTGCCTGGTAGCGCTTATCAGAAGCTGAGACGAACTCACTCAGCCTGACAGCCGGACCAACCAGGACAACAAGTACACCGGAAGCACGTGGATCAAGGGTCCCTGTATGCCCGGCACGCCTGATCCCGGTTCCCCGGCGGACGACCTGTACGACGTCATGCGATGTCATTCCGATAGGTTTATCAATGACCAGTACCCCTGAAACAGCATTCTTAACATTAAATTCTTGTTCGCTCATATTACTCATTTACTCCCCAAAGGGACTATTTAAAATCTCCTAATTATTAATGATAATTCAATAATTTACGGGTCTCAATGAGAGCTCGACCCATCACATCTTCCAATGTTCCTTCAACATCCGCGCCTGCTGCAGCCGCATGCCCACCACCACCAAAGTCAAATGCGATACCAGAGACATCCGTCCCGGGTCTTGCCCTCCAGCTTATTTTTACCATGTTGTGAGGTTGTTCGATGAAAATAAGAGCAATTTCGGCTTCTTTGACCGAAGAGAGCACATTCACCAGATCTGCGTCATCATTTCCAGCATACCCTATTTCTTCTCTATCGGCAAGGGTTAAACTTGTCCAAACAAGCCCATCATCCTGCTCAAGACGGGATAATCCTGCTCCCCAATACTGTGCTGCTGTAAATGGCTTCATGACCAGTTCTTCACGATAGATATGCGCCAGGTTTGCGCCCAGGTCCATCAACGCTCCTGATTTCCGCATGACCTCAGAATCAACGTTTGGCGTCCTGAAACCAATTGTGTCGCCAACAATCCCGGCAAGCAAACAGGTGGCGACATCAGATGTCAAAGGCAATCCCCATGCCGGCATGTGGTCAAATAAAATCCCTGCGGTCGCAACCTGTTCAGGTTCAACAATATTGAACTCACCGAAATTAAGGTTCGTCTTGTGGTGATCTACCACAAGGTGCGGCCGGTCATATTCGTCGAGTACGCTTCCAACGCGTTGCGGGTCCGAGCAGTCAAGAATAATTACCATATCCACATCACCTTCGGCGTGACGCTTGATCTTTTCACTGCCCGGCAGATAAGTGAATCTTCCCACACCGTCTTCCAGAATCATCTGGACAGTTTTCCCTGAATTTTCGAGGGCTAAACCCAAGCCCAGCAACGAACCTGCAGCGTCCGCATCCGGACGGACATGCGACACCAATAAGAAACGATCGCTGGCCTTCAGGCGTTCAGCGATACTCTGGTCAATAATCATATTCATTCATTATCCTCATTAATTTCTAAATCATCATCTTGCGCCTGCGATTTCACATCAGACGCTTCCTTCTCCTCACGGATCTCCGCCAGGAGGGATTCAATCCGGTCGGCCCGTTCCGGGGTGTCATCCCAATAGAACCTTAGCTTCGGCATGACTCTCAGATCAACTTCCTGGCTGAGTTCATAGCGGATGAATCCGCTGGCATTTGCCAATCCTTCCAGGATCTCCTTGGCTTGCTCTCGGTCGGCTATAGTAGCGACATAGATATTTGCATAATCCAATTCCCGATCCACAGAGACATCCGTGATATAAGCACTCGCTACACGCGGATCATTCACCTTGGTTTCAAGGATCACAGTCACCGCACGTTGAATTTGATCCTGGATTCGTTTTAATCTAATACCTGAGGGCATATCCTCTTCCCTTACTTCAATCAATTACAGCGAAGACTCTTCAATCACATAACATTCAAGTACATCGCCCATTTTAAACTCATGGAACTGCTTGAGGGTAACTCCGCACTCAAAACCCTCTCGCACCTCACGCACGTCATCCTTCTCGCGTTTGAGCGAGCCGATATTACCTTCAAAGATCACTTTTTCGTTGCGGATCACACGAATTTTACCATTGCGGCGAAGCTCTCCGTCAGCAACCCGGCAGCCTGCTGCAAATTTATACCGTGAAACCTCGAAGGTTGCCAGGACGTTCGCCTTTCCAACTGTTCGTTCGACCATTTCAGGCTCAAGCATGCCTTTGATCGCCTTTTCAATGTCCTCGGTCAGGCGGTAAATGATGGTATACAGGCGGATCGAGACTCCCTCAACATCAGCCAGGCGCTCGGCTGCATTATCCGCTTCAACGGCGAAACCAATGACAATCGCGTCTGAAGCTGTCGCCAGCATCACATCGCTTTCGGTGATATTACCGGTTTCCTGGTGAAGGATCTCGATTGAGACATCAGATTGCGTCTCCCCGATTTCCCTGATGGAGTTGACGACTGGCTCCAGGGAACCCTGCACATCCGCTTTGACAATCAAACGCAGTTCCTTTTCCTCACCTGCCTGCATCCGTTCAAAGAGGTCCTCCAGGGTTGCCCGTTGGACAAGGGTCTGTGTTTCTTCTTTTGCTTCCATATCTGACACAATTGCCCGAGCTTCTTTTTCTGATTCGACCAAACGGAACAGGTCGCCAGCCTTGGGGACGTCGTTTAGCCCCATAACCATGATAGGCGTGGAGGGGTCCGCTTCTTTGATCCGGTTACCCCTGAAATCAAACATCGCCTTGATGCGTCCATGGGCTTTACCTGCTATGATCGTATCGCCGACTTTAATTGTGCCATTCTGAAGCAATAGAGTCGCCATCGCACCGCGGAACTTATCCAATTCAGCTTCCACAACGGTACCGATGACTTCACCATCCGGGTTAGCTTTGATGTTGACATTGTCCGCGACAAGCAGGATAGCCTCCATCAAATCATCCAGCCCATCCATCTTCTTGGCGGAAACCGGGACCACTATGGTATCCCCATCCCAATCATCCGGGATAAGGCCAATTTCTGAAAGTCCCTGTTTTGCTTTTTCTGGATTTGCGGAAGTCAGGTCCATTTTGTTCAATGCCACAATGATCGGCACTCGTGCTGCTTTGGCGTGGTTGGCAGCTTCACGGGTCTGCGGCATCACACCGTCATCCGCTGCTACAACTAGGACGACGATATCCGCGCCCTGAGCGCCGCGAGCCCGCATGGACGTGAAAGCTGCGTGCCCGGGTGTATCGAGGAAGGTGATCTTCCGGCCTTTGTGTTCAACCTGGTATGCGCCGACATGCTGGGTGATCCCGCCCTCTTCACCACCGGCGACGTTCGTCTTCCTGATTGCATCCAAAAGAGAGGTCTTCCCATGATCCACATGCCCCAGCATGGTCACCACTGGCGGTCGGATCTCAAGGTCTTTTTCATCCTGACCGGCGATCATCTGCCGCCATAAAGGGATTTCACCCTTCTCTTCGGCCTTCTCCTCTTCAAGTTGTTCGAGTTCCGGTTCAAACCCCAGTTCGCTGGCAACAACGGCAGCCGTGTCAAAATCCACGGTCTGGTTGATACTCGCCATAACACCATTCGCCATCAGGATCTTGATGACCTGAATAGGGCTGGCGTCCATCTTTTCAGCAAGATCGCGTACGCTGATATTGTAAGGTAAGATGATTTGATTATTACTATTATCGCTCACACAACACCTCCAGGTATTATTCCCCTGCTTCGCTGCATTTTTGGATGCGAGAAGCTTTCTTGATTATTTGACTGCTGAGGAGCGATCAGATGAGCTTATTTCATCCTATCATTCCCTCTGCCCCCTCTTTTTCCTCACCGTCATCAGGAATATTTTCTTGCATATAAACTAATAATTCGTTCTTTTCCTGATCTGTCAGTTTGGTTCTCAGAGCGTGGTCAAGCGCGCCTTTGACGCCTTTCAGCCAACAGGATCGTTTATCATGCAGATACGCCCCCCTCCCGTGAGCTTTCCCAGAAGGGTCAACCTGTACACCCTCCGGGCTATTCACTATCCTGATCAATGAACGCTTGGGAAGCACTTCCCGGCAGCCTACGCACGTGCGCCTTGGGATATGCTTGCCACGACGTCTTGACTTCTTGACCATTTAATCGCTTCTCATTTACTTACGACCATTCTTCCCATTCGTCTACTTCGTCCGGGAGAGGACGTCGTTTCTTATGCTTCTTTTTGCCGGGCTTTGGAGATTCATCCTTTTTCTCTTCAAATTTCGGCTTTTCGTGCTCATAATACCCATATTTTCGGGCATCATAGGAGAAGAGTTTATCGAATTCATCTTCTTCCTGAACTTCAGCTTTGGGTTCTGGTTTTGGCTCTGGTTCTGGTTTGACTTCCGCTTCCTGCGCTACAGGTTCAGGCTCCAGCTCAGGTTCTACCTCAACCTCTTCGACAGGTTCAGCTTCCGCCTCTACCGTTTCAACCGCTTCAGCCGCAGTTTCTTCCTCAGCTGCTTCTTCCGCAGCCATAGCTGCTGCTGCCGCTTCTTCAGGTGTGACGCGCAGTTCATCCGTCAGGGCAGATATCTCTTCAAAAGACTTGGGCCCGATCCCATTCAGCGCTAGGATTTTATCCGAATCAAGGCGCATTTTCAACACCAAGTCTCCCAGCGTGTCAATACCCGCTTCCTGCAGGATATAGAGGATATGTTCCTTCAAATCAACATCAAGAATATTGATCTCAAAGGTCAGCGGCGGCACAGTTGCCAGCGCTTCTTCATAACGGCGCTTTTCTTCCAGATCTTCCTCGCGGCGTTTCTTTTCAACCCGCTTCTCCACACGGTCAATGAACCGCGCCATCAAGTCATAATCCTCAGGAGGAAGCGGTCGACCTTCAGCCTTCTTTTCCAGAAGGACTGTAACCTTCTCAATGGATTCGGCCTCTCGTTCCGCCATTTCCTGGTAATCCGGATTCTCACGTAATTTCAACAGCGATTCACCGGCGGCTTCAACAACGCTCTTGATGTCGATCCGCCAACCGGTCAATTTTGCGGCCAGGCGGGCATTCTGCCCGTCCCGTCCGATGGCCAGGGATAGTTGATCTTCAGGTACGACTACGGTTGCGGTTTTACCTTCTTCTTCAGATTCGGTTAAATAAACCCCAACCACACGCGCCGGGCTGATCGCTTTGGCAATAAAAGCAGATGCATCACTGCTCCATTCGATCACATCGATTTTTTCATCATTAAGCTCTCGGACGATAGCCTGGATGCGGACGCCGCGCACGCCCACGCAAGCACCAACAGGATCGATACCCTGCTGCGTCGCTGAGACAGCAACTTTCGCCCGCTGTCCCGGTTCACGGGCAATCGAGCGGATCTCAACCACGCCGTGATAGATCTCGGGGACTTCGTTTTCAAGCAAACGCCGCAGGAACTTGCGATGCGCCCTGGAAAGGAAGATCTGTGGACCGCGATTCGTTTCCTTGACATCATAGATCAGACAGCGGATCCGGTCGTGTACGCGCAGACGTTCACGCGGGATCATATCTTTCCGCAGCATGATGCCTTCAGCCTTCTTATCCAGACCGATGGTCGCGCCACGTCCGCTGGTCGCCTGTACCACGCCGCTGACGATCTCACCGGCCAGCTTCTCGAAATATTCGAACTGGATCTCGCGTTCCGCCTCACGGATGCGCTGCTGGATAACCTGGCGCGCTGTCTGTGCAGCGACCCGGCCGAAATCATCCGGCGTGGTTTCAACCACGACCATATCGCCCAGTTCAGCTTCCGGATCGACCTTTTTAGCCTCGCTCAGCA
>Ga0272443_10001817_pt1 | contig 29245 bp, 22 predicted proteins | sample SSMAcet12_FD_193581 | JGI IMG/M metagenome (GOLD analysis project Ga0272443, IMG submission 193581) | Marine sediment archaeal communities from Little Sippewissett salt marsh, Falmouth, MA, United States - SSM-Acet-12 | ecosystem: Environmental > Aquatic > Marine > Wetlands > Sediment ... | reverse complement strand
CTGTCCAAACTTGAGTGTTCCATACTGCTCGAACCCGACCGTGAAGTCTACAGGGTGGGGGACAGCATCTCCTATGATATCGCATTAAGCGGCTACGATGGGGCCCTGGAGCCTGTATTGGTGATCCTCAGGGATGGTCAGGAACTTGATCGGATGGGTTCTGCGAACGGGACACTGGAACTGAGAACGAACGGGTCATACGAGCTTGCAGTTGAGATCAGAGGATATGGGATGATAGCTCATTTTGTTTGCTTCAATGTGACTGCGGAAGATGCCTCTGAGAATGGTAACTGGGGATTTTTGCTTTTGTTGATCCCGCTTCTTCTCATTATCCTGATAATATCCATCATCTTCTATGTCAGAAGGAACAAGGACAGGGCAGAAGAGGGAGAAGGAGTGGGGCAGAAGGGACCTGTCGGGATGAAAGAGGAAAAAGAGGAGAAAATATCGCATTTGGACAGGGGATCGAACTCTTCCGCAATAGATATAATGGATGTTTAACCAGGTTCTACTGGAACCGTCCATATTAAATTGAAAGTTCCCATTGTAACGGCAAAAAACCGTTCCAGAACGGGAATTGGTTTAAACCTATTTTCTTATGGAAAGTTGATCTGCAAGGGTAGATCGATCAACTCATTAAATATCCTTATACGGATCGAACCCGGGGTCCACCTTTTCCCCGCTCAGGTGCTCCCCTATCCAATTCAAAAGCTCATCGAGACCCTCCCCGGATTCCGCCGAGACGGATATGACACCATAAAAGGAATCCCCAAGCATCTCCTGCACCCCATCGACGAAGTATCCGTCAACGTGGTCAGGGACCTCCAGGTCCGACTTCCCTATGACCACCAGGTAGTTCATTTCGGGGATGCTCTCCTTCAGTGAGGAGAGCAGGGATACCTGGGTGCCCAAGGAGGATCCGCAGGTCTCCGTGGGGTCTATGATATATATACACAGATCCGTCAGAAGCGTCAGTGCCAGGACCGCCTGCTTTTCGATATCGTTCCTCTCGTCGAAGGGGCGGTCCAGAAGCCCGGGTGTGTCCACCAGCTGCATCCTCCTCCTTTTATGTTCGAAATAGCCCACGGACAGCTCCTGGCTGGTGAAGGGATAGGAGGCCACCTTGGGGTCCGCGGTGGAGATGGATGCAATCAACCTCGATTTGCCTACGTTGGGGGCCCCCGCGATGACCGCGGTGGGGTGTTTTGTGGGTATGGAGGGCAGGTTCCTCATACCCTTCTTGACCTCGTTGAGGAAGAGCAGCGCGGGGTTCAGCTCCTTGACAATGCTCGATATCCTTCCGTTGGCCTCCCTCCTCTTGTTCTCCATGTAGGAGGGGTTCTTGGTCCTCCTTATCTGCTTTATCGTCTTTGCGGATATGGAGGTTATCTCCCTGCGGGCACCCTCTACCCTGCCCAGTGCCTTTTTAAGATCGTCCACCGAGAAGAGCAGGTCTATAAGGGCCCTGTAGAACTCGGGCAGGTTGTCGAATGAGGGAAAGGCCCTGACATAACCGGACAGCACAGAATCTATGATCGATGTGAAGGAATCCAGCTTAGAGGTGTTCAGCTTCATCATCCTGAACCTGTAATCGGGATCGCTTACCTGGACCTTGTTCGATCTGCGGAAGGCCTTGTCGAGTATCTCGTCCGAGGTCATTATAGTGGGAATGTCGAACATCGCTGATGGCGCACAATACCAACTGTTATTAACCCTTTTCCCCCGGACCTGAATCTATGATACCGGATTCAGAATCGGGAACCCACTTGGGTTAGTACCCGCTGAGGATCTACACCATCAGCTTTTCCTACATCGGTATTTCAGGACTCAGGGGGTTACTGCTGAACCATTTCCTCATCCTGGAGTCACCAGTATCGGGTCCCTGTGAGGTTACTGCTGAACCATTTCCTCATCCTGGAGTCACCAGTATCGGGTCCCTGTGAGGTTACTGCTCAACCATTTCCTCATCCCGGGGTAGCCCCTCGGAGGTCGATATCTCAGGGGGTTCCTGCCGAGACATCGTAGCATCTTCCCCCTCCTTATCGGAATTGGGGTCCTCAGGGGGTTCCTGCCGAGACATCATTGCATCTTCCCCCTCCTCATTGGGATTGGGGTCCTCGGGGGGTTCCTGCTGAGGCATGACAGCATCGCCCCCCTCCTTATCGGAATTGGGGTCCTCAGGGGGTCCCTGCCGAGACAACGTAGAAGCCTCCTCCTTATCGGAATTGGGTTCCTCAGGGGGTTCCTGCTGGGGAGGGATGGCCTCCCGGGGCCCCCCTTCAAAGGATCTTTTCCCTGGGGGGCCGGCACCAGGTGGTGTTTCCTTTGCGGCGTTTTCCCCGGTCCCCGATTCCTTCGTTTGTTCAATATCCTCTTTTTGTCCCCCCTCGGAAGAGGATCCCGCAGGGGGGAGGGTGGGACCCTTACCGGAAGGGGGAAGGGCCCCTTTATCACCTTCCCCGGTGCCCAGCCTCTGCGGGCTTTCCCCACCCGACAGCGATCGGGGCATTGGGGGTGCGGCCATCATATGGGGCACCGCATTGGCCCTCCTCCCCTGGACCACTATCACAAGGGCCACCAGGAAGAGTATCACCAGTATGGCCGTGATCACCAGTATCGCCGCCATCAGTGTCAATGTATCCGTCCCACCCTCAGCCGGTCCCTCCACATTCCCCTCCTCCTCCTCCGGTGTGACCGTTATATTCAGCGTGAAATCGAAGACCCCCGACCTCCCCTCCTCATCCTCCACCGTGACCTCCAGGACCTTCGGTATGAACTGGGCCCCTACCACCCCGGACCAGGTGGACACATCCAGCATCTCAATGAGGCCCCCTTGGTCGTTTTCGAGCTGAATGGAAAAGTGCGAACCGTTCCCATCGAGGAACCTCGCATGGACCGCCCTCGGGAGGCAGTCCCCCTCTCCCTTTGCGACCATTACGGTGACCTCGAGTGTTCCGTCTGCATATTCGACGAACTGTTCGTCCACGTAAGGAGGCATAGTGACCAGTTCGAAGGCATCCTCGAGCACCAGCCTCCCTGGATCCCCCACATCGTCGCTGAAGGCGACCTCAACTGTGTAGTTGCCCACTTCCCAATCAAAGCCGAGGTCCATGGAGGTCCTTATATCGAACCTGAAACCGAACTGCCATTCCTTGGAGGTCCTCAGGGGCACCCTGTCGATGTATATGTCTCCATTAGGTCCGTACAGGGTCCCCTCGGCACCGGTGAGGTATGGGGAATCCTCATCCAGCACCTGAAAAGAGATATGGACATCCTCGCCCCTGATCACCTGGGTACCCATCCCCGATATCTCCCCCTCCACCTCCATGAAGTACTCGCCCGGCTCCGGGGGGAGGTTGGTGACCGTAACCGCCGAGGAAAGCAGGACCTCGTCGGAAAGGCCCTCGTCGTCCATGAAGGAAAAGACGAGATCGTACTCCCCGACGGCCAGCTGCGCTCCTTCCACCACCATCTCCTCCTCCACACCGGGGGATCCCTCCAGTTCGAAGGAGAGGGCCTCCCCCTCGGATTCGGAGCCCTTCGGACCCATGAGCACCGCCTTTGCCCTGTCGGCCGTCTGTCCTTCCGGGTCCTCGTAAACCGCCCGGAGAACGGCCGTCTCCAATCGGGTGATCTCGACGGGCCCTCCGAGAACCCTTCCCGAGGGGGCCCCGTTGGTAGTGTTGACATGCCCCTTCCACTCCACCACCGCACGGTCCGGATCGGTGAGCTTGACCTCCACATCGATCCTCTGCGATCCCATTTGGGGGGGTACCTCGTATCGATAGACCACAGGGGGCCCCGCCTCGATATCCACCGGTTCAAGCTCACCTGGGTCCCTCTCCGGTCTTACCGAGACCGAAACGCTCAGTGATGCGGGGTCGGAGTCGAGGTCGGATGCCTCTACCGTGATATTGAAACCCTCTCCCCTCCGTATGGATACGCTCGAGAGGGAGACGTTCAGGACCGGTATGTTGTTAAGGACCAGTACCGGGTCCTCCGATCTCATCGAGGCAACGCTCCCGTTCAGGTCCATGTATTCAACCGCCACTCCGTAGTAACCCACGGGGGCGTCGGGAGGTATGGTCCAGCTGTAATGTGCCTCCTCGGGGAACCCCGACCCGGATGCGGAGGCGAATGACATCCGGTATTCCGCGCTTTCGGGTCCCAACGCCAAGACATCCAATCTATCCGTATCCATCGTCTCGTCGGGATCGAGGATGCCGACCTCCACCGACAGCGTCTCGGTCCTGTTGAGCTTTTCGGGGAGAATGCTCAGGATCGCTCTAGGTACAGTGTTGACCTTGAAGGCCCCCGAGAAATGATCGTTCGATCCGTTCCCGTCCCTGAAGGAGAGGTCCCGGTTCAGGAGTACCTCCACCGTGTGAACACCCCCGTCATCCACCCCGGAATATGACCTTGTTATGTTGTGGCCCGTCCCGTTGTCCAGGTCCAATCTGTATTCCAGGGCGGGTCCCCCGTCAATTATAAGCTCCACGAGTCCCTGGACCAGGGGTGCCTTCCCGTGGTTGTGGAGGTTTATTGAGATGTGGGATGTGCCGTTCTCATCCACCCAGCCGGACAGCGGCCCCTTGACAGGATCGAACCCCAGATCGGGTCTCAGATCCATGAAGGGAGCGCATTTTGGGTCCCCCACCACGGTGCCCATCCAGCTTGCAAGGGCGGAGCCCGCCCAGTAACTCTCGGCCAGGTTGAATCCCGAATAGTAGGCGGGGAACAGTATATCGGCGTGGGATATTGCGGTGAGATACGGCTCGTAGACGTAACCCTTCACGCCCGTGACACCGTCCCTAATAAGGTCGGCAACCAGGGACTGGCCGTACCAGGTGCCGTAGGTGAAGCTTCTTCCTCCGGTGGAGACGCAGGTCTCCGCTATGGCCCCGTCCACCCAGGTGTTGTGGGGCCTTATTGCCTTCAGCACCAGAGAGTCGAAAGAGGCTGTCCCCTCCCCCAGAAGCTCAAGTTCCACCCTAATTTTACTCGCCTCCGTGGAGTTCTCCAGCACCTCCTGATACGTCCTGTATTCGTGGGTCCCTGTAACGTTGAAGAGCTCATATGATGTGATGACGGATCCCATGTCATCAAGGGCGCTGTAGACCATCCTCGCCCCGGGTGCGGTCACCCCGTCGTAGCGGACCCTGCACTCCACGATGTATCTATGGTCCGGGTGAGGCATGTCCAGCTCAAGATACGCACCCAGCCTACCAGAGGTGTTCCTCTCCACCAGCAGGCCGTAGGTACCGGAGTAGGCTGCTGTCTCGTTCCTTGTAGCATTGCCCCCGTCTTCCCATAGGGTCCAGGAGGAGGGGACCTCTCCCGTCCCCGACTCGAAGCCGGAGTTGGGCATGTAGTTGTAGTTCCAGTTGCCGTCGTTGGACCCCCAGGAGCAGTAAGCCATGAGGTCCGAAAAGCCGGTCCTGAAGGTCCTGTTCTCGTCCAGATAGGAAGGGTGTCCGTTCGTCTGCAGCCACTGGTGGGCGTTCCTCATCCAGTCGTTGGCTATCTTGTAGCCGGATGACCCGTCCCTGTTGGGGTCCACATCCAGGAACGCAAGCCCCCTGTTCCCGTAGGACCCCTCCGCCTTGTCCACCAGGCTTTTGGCCTCCTCAACTGTATAACCGGTGAGCCTCGTCGTTAGCCTCATATCGTACCTTTCAAAACTGAAGGGGTTCGTCTCCCTGTAGTAGGGGTTCACTATCCACCCGTTCTGGTGGATCGCCCCCTCGTTGTCACCTCCTATTAGCATCAGTTCCGAATCGAAGGATGCCCTTGCATTGGCTGCCCCCGAAACCCTCAGGGGGACCCCTTTTGTCGTTACGAAATAGTTGATCCTGTCCGCAATACCCCTCCCCGTGAGGTTCCCCTTGATCACAGCCGCTATCCTGTCGAACTCGTCGTTGTTTATCGTCTCTCCTGTTGAGGTGGATATGTTGATGACGTTCTCCGGGGGGACCCCCCTTCTCTCTATGAAATAGGTTGCTATCTCTCTCGAGATATCCGAACGGTCGTTGACGATGACAGCCACATCGTCGTAGAGTACCCTCCCGTCGTACAGGGAACCCTCACCGTTCTCTATCCCACCGTGCAGGTGCCCCACCTCCATCCTCCTCTCGCCATGAAGGGAACCCCCAGACATCTCCCCATCACCATGGACCTCCACTGATCCTTCCCTCTGAGGGATGTCCTGGAGGGATGCGACCCTGGGGGCCTTTTCATCGGTACATATCGATACGGCACCCTGGAGGTTGACAAGGACCAGAACGGACGCGATCAGAAGCAGGCTATATCTCATGGAGGGGACCCCGCACCCTGGTATTATCGCATAACCTATTACATTTAGTTAATGGAGAAGGTGCGGATATGGGCTCATATCTCCCCGTGTATGGCCATGATCATGCGGGAGGTCTCCATGAGGAATTTGGACAGGGGCATCCCCTCATCCCATTTCATAACGAAGTTGCCTCCCCTTGTCTCCCCCATCTTGTTCACCTTGTCGTTGAGGGTCTTCGTGAAGTACTTCAGATCTCCCATCGGGAGGGTGAACACCCTCCATGGGTCCCCCCGGTAGCCCTTGAAGCGGTAAGCATAAAGGGGAAAGGTGTTGGCCCTCACGCATTCCTCCAGGAACGACCCCAGCTGCTCCTTGAGACGCGGCTGGCTCAGGTATACCTTGTCGTAGGTGGAGGATTTCACCTCTATGGGGAATGCGAACTCCCCCCTGAGGGCCACCAGGTCCACCCCGAAGGACCCTGCACCCCTGACCACCATGAAGGGGTACCTCTCCATCATACCGTACCCCTCCCCCTCAGCGGCCGAACAGGTCTTTTTCATCTTTACGAGGGATGCCAGGTCCCCCTCCAGGAGCCTCTTGAGCTCCCTCTCGTATTCCGAACCCATATGGGGGCCCCACGGCCGTCCCATTTAATTAATTGAAAATAAGGGGGTACCCCGAAAGAAACAGTAATAACGGTGAGATATGGTGGGAAAACAAGGTCTGGACCCTCAGAAATATCTATCCACGTTGGGTTGCTGGCCTTCATCTCCTTGAGGCCTATCATCTGTCTTATCAGATCGAATGGGAGGAAAGGAGGCATTATGGGTCCAATCGGTTATCGTATCAGCCGTGAAACAGAATATTTTACGATATCGTTAAAATTATCATATCAACCATGATACGATAGAATGGAACAGGTTTCAAGGGCCCCCGGTGCGGAGAAAGCAATCATTAGGAGTTAAAGTAGTACGTACCTGCGACAGGCGAAGTGGTCATTTCAACCCAAGCATCCCGCGATCGCTGATAAGGAACAACCACAGGGGAATGAAATGAATAACACCTGTTTCACCATGGTTTTCGATCTTGAATGTGTCCCTGGTTACAATGATGCCTCTTTTCGAATCGTGGTTCTCCATGAACTCTAGTACTCCTTTGACATCCCCGGGATCCTTCCTGTACTTGGTCTCAACAGGTATCAGAACATTCGGGCCCTCATAGACGTAATCAACCTCCCTTACACCTTTCCAGTAAAAAGGCACAAAGAGATGATTCTTCTCCTTGCCCAGTGCATCCAGATGGGATGCCACCATGGTCTCGGAGAAACGGGTTCCTTCAAGGTCCAGTGTGAGGGCTTTCCTCATCCCTTCATCAAAGAATGAGATCTTCTTCTCGGACCTCTCCCTTGATATCTTTTTTTTCGAATAGATCTGCAAGATATTGACAAGTCCGGAGGTCCTTAGATAGTACAGATACAACTTGATCGTTTCCCTGTCGGAATCCAATCTGTCCGACAGGCCCTTGTATGAGAACCTCTCACAGCTGAGATACGCGATCTCCCTGATGAGGTTCTCCAGAAGCCTGGGGTCCTTGATCTTGAAGACATGCACGATATCCTTCATCAGGATAAGCGAAAGATAATCCTCGAAGAGAATCCTCCTCCACCTGTCAATATCCCTTATCTTGAACCACTCTGGAAATCCTCCCGTTTGTATGTAATTGCCAAGGTGATTAAGGATAAGGTCCTTTTTATCTATCAGGGCTTTGTACATTCCATCGAGGGAACCTTCCGGGGGCAGATCGAAACCGGAAAAAAACAGATACTCCCTGAAGGAGAGCGGATCCACATGTATGAACGAGATCCTCCCTGCAAGGCTCTCCGACGCATCCTTGAACATCATCGTAACCGAAGAACCCAGGACGAAGAACCTGGATTCGTATTTCATATCGATGAATTCCTTCACCTGGATCTGCCATCCTTCCATGTAGTGGACCTCATCGAAGAAGAAATAGCTCCTTTCCCGTTGAGGATCGATGCCCGTCAATTCCTTGTATACCGAAATGATATCCCGCAGATCGTCCATGTCCCTCAGGCAGAGGTCCACCTTTACCAGATTGATCCTATCCGGGTCCACCCCACTTTCTAGTAAACGTCTGATATATTGATAAACCAGTGTTGATTTCCCGGACCTTCTTACACCGGATATGCAGATTATCCTCTCGAACTCCCTTCGATCGTCAATTCTGTCCAGATATCCTGCCCTTTTTAACCCATGGTCCGCATCCCTGACCGATCCCTCTTTCCACCAATAATTAACGGTCTTCAGATGGATCATAAGGTTTTCCCTATTCACGCAAACATTATCCCCATAATTATATATAAATGTGCGGGTCCCATTTGCGTCAAAAGCGAGATCGGAACCTGAAGACCTACCTCTTGACCAGGTTTCGATATAAAATTCACACAGCGGTTGGATTATCAGAAATGTTCTATCCACGTTGGGTTGCTGGCCTTCATCTCCTTGAGGCCTATCATCTGTCTTATCAGCTTCCCCGCGAGGGAGGGGGTCACAACGGATTCCACCTCGGGGGATACCTCCATAACATCCATGGCAAGAACGTTCCTGCCCAGCTCCTCCATCAGCTGCAGCACCTCCCAGGAGGTGAGCCCCCACGGCTCGGGGGTCCCCACCCCGGGCGCATGGCTGGGATCGATACCGTCCATGTCTATGCTCAGATACACAGGTCTGTCCCTTATCCCGATGGCCCCCTCCCAGCTCTCCACCACGTCGAATACCGATGCCATCCTTACCTCCTTTGAGGTGGCGTACCTCAGTTTGCTCTCCTTTGCGGCGATGACCTCCTCCCTGCATCCCGAGCGTACCCCGATGACCGCCACGGAATCCTTTCCCCACTTCTCGAATATCCTCCTTATCACACAGGCATGGGAATGCGGATTGTCCATGTAGTCGTCCCTGAAATCGAGGTGGGCGTCCACCATCACGACGGTCCCCCCCCTGTTCTCGTACCTCTCCATGAAGGCGTCAACGGAGGCCTCCGTGAGGGAGTGCTCACCTCCCATCATAAAGGGGAACTTCCCGCTGTCAAGGACCTTCCCCGCTACAAGCCTGACCTTCTCCAGGACCTCTTCCTGTTCCAGCTCATCGTTCTTTACCTGCAGGTTCCCCAGGTCCGTCATGGGGATGTCAACGAGGTCCACCTCCAGGTCCATGAGGTAGGTCTCGAAGTTGTACGACTCCCTCCTTATGGCATCGGGGGCACCCCTGGAACCCGCTATATGTGTCGATGTCGCATCGAAGGGGACCCCGAATATGACATAGGCCGCCTCATCTATGGGGGCCTCCGAATCGGCGAATACGGGATCTGGACGCTTGAAGGGGATGTCCACCTGCTTCATGTACTCCGTACGCCGATGTTGATTGAAAAAGCTAACCCCTCAAGCCTCTGTACCGGATGAAGGCCCTATAGAAATGGAAAAATGGGCTGAATGGTTACTTAAACTAAAAGGGATTCCTTATCGATCTGAGCTATGGACCGGGAAGCGGATCACACCCGGGTTATCATCCTTCTGCCCATGGCGGACTGGTAGTTGACCTCCTGCCCGGCCTCTATCGACCCCTTGAACTCCTCGGGAATGTGGATGTTGAACATCTCGTAGGTCTCCATGTCCATGAGCTGTGCCTCTTCCCCCTGGATGGAGACAACCTGGGCGGTGGACTTCTCTATTATGGGGACCTGCACCTTGTGGGTCACGGGGCTCACGATGGACCTCTTGTTTCCGTCGAAGATGCCAATGGCCGTGATCCTCGCCTTGGCCTCACCGTGCTTCCCGGGTTTTGAGGTTGATATATCGATTATCTTGCACGGCTCATCGTCGATGACCATGTATCTGCCAACCTTCAGCTCCCTTATCTGCTGCATGGTCCATGCCATATTCGCATCTCCGTATAGGTCGAACGCTCCATAAGCGGATGGTGATTATAAATATTTTCAAGGGGGCCCTTTCGTCTCAAACGCCCTGTATGACCTCGCTTCCGGTATCATCCTTCATCTTCCTTACCTTGTCACCCCACTTCTCTATGACGGGGGCAAGCCTTTTCACGCCCTCCACTATCTTCTCGTCCCCGGGATGGGTGAAGTTTATCCTCATGCAGTTCTGGCCGGCATCGTCCGCGAAGAATGATTTGCCGGTGACGTAGGCAACGTTCTCCGCTATGGCATCCGTGAACATCTCCGTGGAGTCCATACCGTCGGAAAGGGTCGCCCAGAGGAACATCCCTCCCTCGGGTTTGGTCCACCTTATGTGCTCCTTGGGCATGTACTCGTCCATCGCCTTGAGCATTATCCTCTGCTTGTTACCGTAGATGCTGATTATGGTCTTCAGGTGCTCGTCTATGTAACCTCTCCTGAGGTACTCCTTGGCAATATGCTGGGTGAAGGGAGGGGTGCAGAGGTCCATGGCCTGCTTTGCGATCTCCATCTTGTTAATGATGGGTTTGGGGCCGAAGGACCACGCGATCCTGAACCCGGGAACCAGCGTCTTGGAGAAGGTCCCCAGATATATCACCCGGTCCTCCTTGTCGAGCGACTTCAGGGTGGGGAGGGGTTCCCCAGTGTACCTCAGCTCACCGTAGGGGTCGTCCTCCACTATCAGGAAGTCGTACTCATGCGAGAGGTCCATGAGCTTGTGCCTCCTGGACTCTGCCATGCAGACCCCGGCGGGATTGTGGAAGGTGGGTACGACGTAGATGAACTTCAGGTTGACGGAGTGTTTCTGCAGGTTCACGAGATACTCCTCAAGCTTGTCCACATCAAGCCCATGATCGTCCAGGGGTATGGAGGATACCCTGGGCTCGTACACCGCGAAGGCGTTCAGGGCCCCGAGATAGGTGGGCGCCTCCATTACAATGGTCGATGTCGGGTCCAGAAAGAGCCTTCCCAAAAGTTCCAGTCCCTGCTGGGAACCCACCGTTATGAGGACATTGTCGGGGTCCCCGTCCATGTTCCAGCGGTTCTTGAGCCTCTTCGAGATCTCCTCACGGAGCTCCGGAACCCCCTGCGTGGAGCCGTACTGCAGTATCCTCTTCGAATCGGACTTCAGCAGGTCCTGTACGATCTCCTTGATCGGCTCCACCGGGAACGCGTCGGGATTCGGAAGTCCCCCTGCGAATGAGATTATCTCGGGCCTCTGTGTCAGCTTCAACAGCTCCCTTATCTCGGACGCCTTCATCGTTCTCGATCTGTCCGAGTAGAGGTTCTCGTAGGTGGGTGTGACATCCGTCTTTCCGAGGTCATCAGGTTGTTTCTCCATCTCGCTCACCTTCAATAGGTATGGACAATCAGCCCATTAAGATATCGGTACCGGAACAGATCCCTTGACATCACGGCTTTGATCCAAGTCCTAAAATATCGGTGGGGCCCTGTTCAATAAGGGGTACGGAACACATCGGCTGAAGTGACCCCAGGGAAAGCCCAAACAGTTATGAACCCATTAGATGGTCACTTGGCAGATGCGGTCGGAAGCTTTCACGGGGGGCCCCTACCGGGCGGAAGGGGCCCGGGAGCCCTCGTATCCGGAACAGGGTCAGAGGGAAAGGATACGTGGTGGCCTGTATTCCGCTCTCATCGAGCCGGTGGTCTCCCTCGACAGACCGTACCTTATTCTACTTATCATCATCATCACCTCCTCGTTCCTGGTGAGGTTCTTCGATATCACGGAACAGGGGCTCGTGGTGGACGAAGCGGAGAAGTTCTACTCCGTCCAGGAGATGAAGGACGGGAGGTTCTGGGTGGACCTCGAGCATCCCCCGGTGGAGAAATACCTGATATTGATATCCACCACTCTGTTCGGCGATGACGAGTGGGCGATCAAGCTTCCAAACGCACTCCTCGGGTCCCTCACTCCGCTCCTCGTATTCATCCTGCTTGCCAGGTTGTGGAGGTCCCCATGGCCCGGACTCATAGGTGCTGTAATGACCGCACTGACCCCGCCCCTGATAGGTTACTCTCTAATAGCAAAGGAGGACACACCCCTCAATTTCTTTGCACTTCTTTTTCTGATAATGGTGCTGCCATCGGTCACGGGCAGGGCCCCCGGAGCGGATCCCGCCGATATGGATGGAAAAAAGGGGGTAAGGGGAGAAGGGCAGGTTCCTTTGCACCTGTTCTCCCCTTTAAAGCTGAACTCGCTGGAGGTGGCGTCCGGGATAGTAATGGGGCTGGCCCTGGCGACAAAGTACACGTTCGTCTTCTACTGCATCGCCTGGGCAGTCCCTGTTATGATATGGAGGAGGGATTGGCTGAGGACCAGAGGTCTGCCCATGCTGACGGTCGGCATGATCACCTTCATCGTACTCTCATGGTACTACCTCAATCCCTACTGGCTGATACTGGGTCTGGGACACTGGCTCTGGGAGGCCGGAACCGGACACGCCACATACTTCCTGGGGTCCACCTACAACTACCCCCCTCCCTGGTTCTACCCGGTTGTAATATTCGGCAGGCTCTCACCCTTTCTGTACCTGGGATCTTTTGGCCTCATATCGGTCCTTCTGTGCAGAAGCCCGGAGCTGGAAAAGGAGGGGAGCGATGCGAAGGGCTTGAATGGGGCCCCTTCCCGGAGTGCACGGGCCGTATCAGTTCGGAGGAAGGGGCGGTACGGACGGGCAACCGGGAGTGGAAAGGAAGCTGCCCCGAAAGAGCGCGTAACACCCATCTGCCGCTTGAGGTCGACGATTGAAAAGGACCCCACACTGTGGATAATTGCATCATGGCTCCTGGTGGGCCTGCTGATAATGACACTCCTGCCCTTCAAGGGGGTCAGGTACATACAGTGGATCATCCTCCCGATGGTCCTGCTCTCGTCTTCATTCGTCTGGTGGGTATTCAAGAGGTTCAGGGGCTCATACGCTGGGCCCCTATCCCTGGGGATAACCCTGCTTCTGGTCATACCCGTTTTCACCCAGGGGTACCCCGACCACTCCGGGGGATCCCTTTTCCTGGGAAAGGATTCAGGGGTACGGGATCACAACGGCCAGGGCTTCAAAGAGGCCCTGGAGTGGCTTGAAAGGAATGGCAACGGAGGTAGACTGTCCATAAGATGGGAGAAGCTGGGGCGATACTACTACGGCAATGTCACGGGACCTGTCTCTTCTTTGGAAGAGGCAAGGGAAAAGGAGGTCGTATACGTATTGCTCTATATCTACGATCTACAGAGAAAACTGGAATCCGGCATGACGGGACTGGCAATGTCGGATGAGATGGAATTGATGCGGTCATTCAGCAGGGACGGTGTCACCGTCATCTGGATATACGGGATGGTCCCCGATAATTGAGTTCCTCAGTACAACGTGGAAGATGGAGTAGATCAATACCCCAAGGCCCAAGGAGGCAGCGAGCGGCAGCCAGAGCAGATCCGTATCGTACAGCTCGAAGCCGTTCAGCAGGTCCAGCATGATAACGATGACACCCATGGCCCAAACCTTCCAGGGGCCCCCGATGCCGTAGATGAAAAGAGGCAAAAACGACAGTATCAGCAGGTAGTATCCGGAGTGGACCTTGGAAAAGAGCAGCAGGAAGAGGCACACGAAAAGGATACCATTGACGTTGAACCCCCAGCCTTTCCAGATACCAGCGACCAACAGGACACCCCCGAGGAGGAACAGAACATACACGAGATAGGATGGGTCGAAACCCACCTCGGAGAGATACCTCCAAAACGATATTCCGTGAAGCCTTCCGCCGCTGTCACCGGTGACATACAGCCGGAGGAACCTGGACACGTCGTCCCGGGCAAGCAGTGCAAAGGGCAGAAGGACCGCTGTGAAGACCGAGGATGAAAGAAGGACCTTCAACACCCTTTTCACCGGGGATCCCCTCTCGGTCAGGAAACCAGGAAGCAGAAGCACCGGGAACAGCTTGGAGGCCATTCCCACCCCGACCATGGCCGAGGACCCCCATCTCCTTTTCCGGAGCATGAGCAGCACGGCTGCAGTGAACATGCACATTATTATCACGTCGTCCTGAACCGCCCCGACCGTGGAGTAGATGGTCAGCGGGTTCAGCAGAACTGCAAGCGCCACAATGGTCCGGTCGGGATAACCCCCGCCCCCGGGCATCCCGTAGTATATCATAAGAGAGGCCCCCAGCGCAAAGAGGGACAGGTAAAGCCTGAAAACCAGAAAGGAACCCCCGAGCAGGGCGGGGATAACCCAGAGGAGGTTTATGAGGGGGGGATTCAGCGTCGCAACGTCCCGGTACAGCATCTTTCCCTCGATTATCGCGGACCCCCTGTCCCTGTAAAAAGGGACATCGGTCCTCTTCTGGGTCACCTTCACATTCCACTCTGCGGCGGAAGGGTCCCCGAGGTCCTCCCCGCAAAGCTCCCAGGTCCTCTCATTGCCATAACCGTCGTTGGTGTAGAGCTTCCCGTATCCCGAAAGCTCCAATCTCTCCGGCAGGTAGGCCTCCTCAACGATCACGGTGATCGTGTAACGGGCATCCTCTCCCGAGGAAGGAGTGGGGTCAACCGCCTCCCCTGAAGCCGTGTCCGAACCCCCCTTCTTCTCCACTATCAGGCGAACGGTTCCGTTCTTCTCACTGTATTCACGGACCCAGCCATCGGACCTCACAACATCGTCCGGCCCCAGGGAGATCTCATGTGAATCCTCGGGGAGTGCCCCGCTTATGATAAGTGCCAGGGGAATGTAGGCGACGAGCCAGCAGACCAGTATTATCGGCAGGGACCTTTTACCCTCTGGACCGCTGATCCTGTACGGCTGGGGCATCTCCCTTTCGTCCCCCATGCCGGTACGAGAGAGGTACCCGTATATGAATTTTGATATGGGCACCAACGCCACCCCTAAGGGGGGCGGATCATATGTATACCCCGTTTGAGGGGGTAATCCTTAACCGGTCCCTCCCCCGCATTCCTACAAAAGGTATTAATCGATGCTCGACCAGTTAACCGATAGGTGGGAAAAGAAACCACAGGGGACCTCCAATGAACGGAAAGGATGAAGAGGGGCCTGCCGATCCACCTGAAGCAAGGGGACCCTTTTACAGGATGTTCCCGTTGCTGGCCCTTTTCTCCCTGATCGCACTTGTACCGCGCCTTCTTCTGATATCCTGGGAGTTCAACCCCAACGGCGTGGACGAGGGGATCCAGCTGATGGCGGGAAGGATGATGTCGGAAGGGTTCTCGTTCTATTCCGAGATAAACACGGTCCAGCCGCCTCTGATGCTCTCACTGTACGGTATACTGGACATAGGGCCAGTGGGGTTCAGGGTACTTTCTTCCGTCCTCTCCATCGGGATCCTGTTGATGGTGATGTACCTGGGATACAGGCTCGGAGGGAGAATGGTGATGCTAACAGCGGGAGCCCTTCTCACCGCGGATATTATGTTCCTGCAGGAATCCAGGCTGGCCTCCCTGGATATGTTCTCGCTGTTCTTCGTGGTACTCTCCCTTCTGCTCTTCGTCCTGTACAGGGACCGGGGGAACCGCCTATATCTTATGTTCTCAGGGGTCTGTGTCGGTTTGGCTACCATGACAAAGCTCTACGGCGCCGTGGCGGGAGCCGGGATCCTTCTGGTGATACTAGTGGATATGGCCGCTCGTTCACATAAGGGCGAAAAGGGACGGGTTTGGCGTTGGCTGCCTCCCAGGGACGGGCGGTCGGCCGGGATATCCGATGTGCTGGCATTCGGGGCCCCCCTGGTCCTTGTCGTGTTTGTTTCCACGGCCCTGTTCGGAATGGAGGAGGTATTCAGGGGCATAGTGCTGAACCAGCTGGAGAGGCCGGTGGACACCCTGCCGGCCAGGATATGGGTATTCACCAAATACCTGCTTGTAACCCCTCTCTCCGTGTTCTTCTTCATCTTCGGCGTCAGGAGGTTCTGGAAAAAGAAGGAGGGTGTCCTCCTCGTGGTCGGCGGCCTATACCTTCTCGCCTTCCTGATCCAGGCGAAGACCTTCACGCACCATCTGATCTTCCTTTCCCCTTTCCTGGCACTGGGTGGTGGTTTGGGCATCATGAACCTGGTGGAGAGGATCGGTAAGAATCTGAGGACTAAGCCGAAGACCTCCATATACCACAGGGCCCCACAGGCGGTCGCTCTGATCCTTGCCTGTCTGGTATGTGCGGGGTTCTCCGTGACGGTGTTCGCCACAGGGGAGCCTGCAAGCCGTCAGCTGTCGAACATGGTCAGGGACCTCACGGAGGAGGGGGACTACATCATCTCCGGGGACCCGATGATACCCGCCCTTGCCTACAGATTGACACCTCCGGGTATCGTGAATGTGGCCACGGTCCAGCACCCTGTACTTACGGATGATGACCTCAACGAGTCACTGATCGACTACGGGGTACGGTGCGTAATACTCTCCCACAACCTGCTGGACCACGAGGGTTTCCTGCAGATGGTCCTGGACAACTTCAAGCTGAGGGCGCACTTCATAGGGGACACCACCCCGACCGATGGTGAGAAGGAACATTTCTGGCTCTACACCCTGGATGAGGAGGCCGCTCTCCTCTCCCACCCCGAATGGGGCTCGGAACTGTAGAGAAAACAGGACCGGTCCGTCTTCCCATTCAAAGGATAATGTTGAAAAAAATAGGTCCCCCTATATGGGGACAATAAAGCCCCTGTTCCCCGTACGAATCGGGGATTTCCCGTATCAGGAATCCTCCTCGAGGTAGTAGGAGCCCTTTACCGTCGCATATGGCGAGGAGACCAGACTTATCCTCTTCACCATATCGTGGAACTGCTTCGGGGTTTCCACAACGTACTCGGTCTTGGGGAACACCGTGAACTTCCCCTTGACCCTGCTGTACCTGTCCACCTCGGCATCCACCAGCAGCAGGTCGCTGTAGCTCCTGACCTCTCCAATGGACCTCTTTTTCATCTCCATTCCTCTTATCCCTCGCTCAGATTGTGCACCTGTCGAATGTAAATATCCGATCCGAATGCCCACCGGGACGCGCCGCATTTATCTACGGGGGGGTCCGCCGGCCATTCCATTGAATCCTGATCACGACTGACCGGGGTTGTAATTACGGCATATCCCGACATCACCCTTATGGGTGGGAGCATAGATTAATATTTCCCGGGATGTCCCTGAGAAAAGCAAGGTGAATACTACTGGTGCAGTATCGATTTTCACCCAATGCATAATAGTTCCCGATTCTCCGGTTGGATTTTATCATCCGACATATCGTGATAATCGTGAATACACCCTTGAAAACTTCCAGTTGAATACAAAAATTCAACAGAGGGGGGACCGACAATACTTAATTAGTGATTCCGCATTGATTCCACCATGGGGAGCGAAGATCGAAAGGCACTCGTGGTGGGTGCGGGATTCGGGGGGATGGCCTCGGCATCCCTCCTTGCGAAGGACGGTTACGATGTAACCTTGGTCGAGAAGAACGGGCAGCCGGGTGGGAGAGCACGTGTGTACAGGGACAGGGGGTTCGTCTACGATATGGGGCCCTCCTGGTATCTGATGCCCGAGGTCTTCGAGGATTTCTTCAAGGTATTCGATAAGAAACCCTCGGACTTCTACGATCTGAAAAGGCTGGACCCCCACTACAGGGTGTTCTTCGAGGGCGGAAGGGACATAACAATAAGCGCGGACCTCGAAAAGAACATAGCCCTGTTCGAGAGGACCAGCCCTGGCAGCGGAAAGGGACTGAAGGAGTATCTGGATTCTGCGGAGTACCAGTACAAGATAGCGATGGAGCAGTTCATCTACAAGGAGTACAAGAGCGTGCTCGATTTCATGAACAGGAGGGTCGTCTTCGAGGGGACCAAACTTCATATCTTCGAGAACCTGGACAGGTACGTCAAGAGGTTCGTAAAGGACCCGGACCTAGCTAAGATACTGCAATACACCATAGTTTTCCTCGGAGGGACCCCGAAGAACAGCCCCGCGATGTATGCGCTGATGGCGCATGTCGATTTCAACCTGGGGGTCTGGTATCCCATGGGCGGAATGGGGATGCTCAGCAGGGGTTTTTACGACCTGGCTGTTTCCCAGGGCGTGGAGTTCAGGTTCGACGAACCCGTGAAAAGGATCATTGTGAAAAACGGCAGGGCGGCGGGGGTTAAGACCGATAAGGGGGACCTTATGGGCGATCTCGTGGTGGTCAACGCCGACTATCCGCATTCCGAAATGCAACTGCTGGAGAAGAAACAGAGGACATACGACGAAAGATACTGGAAGAAGAAGGCCATAGCCCCGTCCTGCATCCTGTTCTATCTAGGTCTCGACAAGAGGCTGAAAGGTCCGACGCACCACAACCTCTTCCTCTCATCCAGCTGGGATGAGCACTTCAGGACCATCTTCGATAAGCCGGGGTGGCCCGAGAACCCGTCATATTACGTCTCGTGCCCCTCCAAGACGGACCCGTCCGTGGCGCCCGAAGGGTGCGAGAACCTCTTCTTTCTGGTGCCGGTGGCACCTGGACTTGAGGATACCGATGAGGTCAGGAACAGGTACTTTGACACGATACTGGCCCATTTCGAGGACCTGATAGGTGAGGACATCAGGGGGTCCATCATAAGCAAGCGGATCTACTCCCATCGGGATTTCGCATCGGACTACAACGCCTACAAGGGGACCGCACTGGGCTTCGCGCACACGCTCAGGCAGACCGCGGTGTTCAGACCTGCCCACGCATCAAAGAAGGTCAAGGGACTCTACTACACGGGACACTACAACCATCCGGGCATAGGGGTGCCCATGGTCATCATCTCCTCCCAGATACTGGGGGATACGATAAAAGAGGACATGTCCTGATCGTCTCAAATTTCCTTAAAAACTGATAAGAGCAGGGTATCGAAATCGATTATAATTCGGCGTTCCAGATGGGGTCCCCCACGAAGTGAATGGTGCTTATCGCCTTGCCCGAATCCGCCCTCTTCATCTCTCCCCCGCCCATCAGGGCCTTTCCCACTATCAGCGGTTTACCGTGGACCTCGTCCCGGACCCACACAATATCCCCCTCCTCTATCCTTTCATCCGCATCCACTATCCCGGGGGCCATCACATCCGCACCGTTGGCAAGGAACCTGACGGCACCCATGTCGACCACGACCCACGAACGGTCCGGTTCCAGAAGCATTATCCCGTGGAGGGTCAGATAGAGGGCCTTGTCGTCCTCCACGGCAATGATCCGTCCCCCCATCACGAAGGCCCGATCGTCATCCAGCCTCCCAACGTCTATCTGCGAATCCTCATCCAGGTGGACCCCCCAGTTGAGTGACAGATCCTCCATCATTTTCCTGGCCTCCTTGGACCTTAAGCGGTACCTCTTTCTCAGGGATATCTGCTTCATGGTCACGTCATGCCCCTCTACCCTATTGAAAATTGCTCCCCCCAAGGACGTTCAGCCCATATTTATATGGGGAATCGACCATTCCTGAGGGTATGGATGCCTATGAGAGGCTGAGGTCGCTGGGCATGTTCAGGATGAGGCCGGGGCTGGGCAGGATAAGGAGGATCCTGAAGGAACTCGGGGGCCCGCAGACGAAAAAGCCCTCGATACTGATAGGCGGCACCAACGGAAAGGGGTCCACCTGTTACATGTGCGGGTCCATACTTCAGGAAGCGGGTCTGGAGTGCTGCATCTACACCTCCCCCCACCTTGAGCGTCTCACCGAGAGGCTGCTCGTCCGGGGAAAGGAGGTTGACCCCGGTCTGCTGGAGAGAGGACTGGAGAGGGTGTTCGAGGTGATCGACCGGGCAGGGGATCTCGACAGGTCCACCTACTTCGAGGTTCTGACCGCCGCGTCCTTCCTGATAAGCGCAGAGGAAGGTACGGACGTCCTGATCTCGGAGGTGGGCCTCGGGGGCAAGTACGATGCGACGAACGTGCTGGAACCCATTGCGGTGGGTATCACCTCCGTCTCCCTGGACCACCAGAACGTCCTGGGGGACGACGTGGTCGAGATCGCGTTGCAGAAAGCTGGCATTATAAAACCCGTGACACCCGTGGTCGTCGGGCCAGTGTGGAGGGGCGACCGTGAGGAGCTGAGGGCCCTGAAGGCGGTCCTGGACAGCTGCATGGAGAACGGATGTCCGGTGGTACTGGTGGACCCCGAGCCAACAGAAAAAAAACTGGATTATCTCATAAGCGGGATGGACCTCCCCGACTGGAGGTTGGTCTCCCCCAGGGAGGTAGATGTTGAAAAGGGGCAGTGTTTCAAATTCGATGTGTCGTCACCCGAGGATCCGCCCTCCCCCTACAGGCCGTTCTCGGTCCTCGACATGTCAGCGGGAAGGTCGTTCAACATCGGCCTGAATGGCGTCCATCAGATATACAACTCGGCCGTGGCCCTCTCCCTGTGTCTGATCTCCTATCCCTCTCTAAACGATCACCTCAGGACCATCAAGGGCGACAGGGGTGCCTTCTCGAGACTTATGTCGGACCCTGCAGGCTCACAGGTTGCAGAAAGGGACTGGGGGCACCTTTTCGGGGCGGCACACGGGGGGCTGATGAAGGTGACCATGCGGGCAAGGCTGGAGGAGTTCGAGGTGGACGGAAGAAGGATACTGCTTGATTCTTCCCACAACATCGAGGCTGCTGACTCGCTCAACGATCATCTGATGAGAACATACCCCGATGAGAAGGTGGACCTTCTCTTTACGATGATGAGGGACAAGGACCCCGCGGGTTACCTTTCCAGGGTCGGGGGGAGGTTACGGAGCATCACCCTGACCGATATGGGGAGCGAGAGGGGCTTTTCACCATCCGAGATGCTGCCCCTGATCGTCCCCGCTCTCAGGAGCGGACCCGATATCCACATAAGGCCGCATCTTGAGGATGCGACACTCCACTGGTTCCACCTGATCGGCAAAGGGGGGATAGGGGTCTCCTCGGGGACCTCCTACACCTACGGCAGGGTGAAGGAGCTCCTGACCATGAGTGAATAGAGCCCGGGCTGAACACCTCAGCGACACAAAACAACAGAAGGTCGAACCTAATCGAAGATATCCTTGAGATAGCCCTGTCCAGCGGGACCTCCCTTCAACAGATCGCCGCCCTCCCTGTAATCGGAGCTGATGTAATAGCACTTCATGTGCAGTGAGAAGATACTGTTCTCTGTCTGGATCAATCTGGACATCCTTTCCATACAGTAATCAATTGGTCATCGGCATATATATACCTTTTCCAGCCCCAGGTTCGCAAGGGGCCCAACGGACCACATAAAACCACCCGTTACACCCTCGAGTGAAAATCGGTCCGGGAACAAGCGGTGGCGGAAGGGGCCGGGCGCCGATGACGAAAGCTACCATGAGGCAATTACCCGTTCTCTCCCGGCATGGCGACGGGACAAACAGGAAACGTTTTAACGGGAAATAACATTAGGGCGGCCACTTGTAAGGAGGACTCGATTTTTATGAGACAGGCGGTGATAGTATCAGCTGTGAGAACGGCCCAGGGAAAGTTCGCGGGAGGTCTCAAGGACCTTACCGCCACCCAGCTGGGATCGATAGTGATCAAGGGCGCACTGGACAGGGCCGGAATCGGCGTTGACGGTGTTGACGAGGTGATAATGGGGAACGTAGTTTCCGCGGGACAGGGTCAGAACGTGGCTAGACAGGCTGCAATAGGGGCTGGAATACCCTACGAGGTCGGCTCCTTCCACGTCGACAAGGTGTGTGGCTCATCGCTCAAAGCGGTCGTACTTGCCGCCCAGGCGATCAAATGCGGGGATGCCGATACCATCGTCGCTGGCGGAATGGAGAGCATGTCCAACTGTCCCTATCTTCTGGACAAGGCCAGGTTCGGATACAGGCTCTTCGACGGAAAACTTATTGATTCCATGGTCAAGGACGGCCTGTGGGACGTTTACAACGATTTCCACATGGGCCACACAGGCGAGATAATCGCTGAAAAATACGGCCTCACCAGGGAGGAGATCGACGAGTTCGCACTGTCCAGCCACCTGAAAGCGGCAAGGGCGACAGATGAGGGCTGGTTCGGGGACGAGATACTGCCGGTGGAGATCCCCCAGAGAAAGGGAGATCCGATCATATTCGACAGAGACGAGGGGATCAGGGGGGACTCCACCCTCGAGAGCATGGCTAAACTCAAGCCCTTCTTCAAGGAGGGAGGGGTGGTAACCGCGGGGAACGCATCCCAGATAACCGACGGTGCCTCGGCCGTGATCGTCATGGCACGGGAGAAGGCTGAGGAGTTGGGTATCGAGCCGCTTGTAACGATAAGGGATTACAACACTTCGGGTGTAGAGCCCAAGTATGTGATGGAGGCCGTCATACCCGGGGTGAAGGACCTGCTGGCAAAGACCGGACTGACCATAGGGGACATAGACCTCGTGGAGCACAACGAGGCCTTCGCTTCGGCGTCCGTTGCACTTATGAAGGCTGTTGGTATAGACAAATCGAAGATCAACGTGCACGGAGGCGCCGTGGCGCTGGGGCACCCCATAGGCAGCTCCGGAAGCAGGATCCTCACCACACTGATACATGCCATGAGAAGGTACGACAGGCACCGAGGGCTGGCCACGATCTGCCTGGGCGGGGGCAACGCGGTATCGATGATAGTTGAAAGACAGAGGTGAAAGGATGGAGATAAACAGGATAGGAGTGATCGGGGCAGGCCAGATGGGACACGGCATAGCGCTGGTATCCGCGATGGCGGGGTTCGACGTCCTGCTCAACGATGTGAGGGAGGATCTCGTGAGAAGCGGTATGGAAAGGATAGAGAAGTTCCTCGAGAAGAGCGTGGCAAAGGGAAAGATGGATGAGGGGAAAAAAGAGGAGACACTTGGGAGGATCCGCGGGACCACGGATCTGAACGAGATGGCGGATGCGGACCTCGTGATCGAGGCGATAATCGAGGACCCAGGGGTGAAAAAGAGGCTCTTTTCAGAGCTTGACGGGATATGCAAACAGGAGGCGGTGCTCGCTTCCAACACGTCCACGATACCCATAACCGACCTGGCATCGGCCACCAAGAGGCCCGACCGGTTCATAGGGATGCATTTCATGAATCCCGTACCGATAATGAAGCTCGTGGAGGTCATAAGGGGCCTCGGCACCTCCGATGATACGGCTGCCCTGATCAGCAGCCTTTCGGTAAGGATGGGAAAGACCCCCATAGAGGTGAACGACAGCCCCGGATTCGTTTCGAACAGGGTGCTTTTGCCCATGATCAACGAGGCCGTGTACTGCCTGTACGAGGGGGTCGGAACCCCCGAGGCCATAGACGGGGTCATGAAACTGGGAATGAACCACCCCATGGGGCCCCTTGCACTTGCGGACCTCATTGGACTGGACGTCTGCCTGAGCGTAATGAACGTGCTGCACGAGGGATTCAACGATTCCAAATACAGGCCGTGCCCTCTTCTAAAGAAATACGTACAGGCCGGTTATCTCGGCAGGAAAACGGGCAGGGGATTCTACGACTATTCGGAGGGGTGATGCATATGGACTACGGCAACATACTGGTAAACAGGGAAGGACCGATCGCATCGATCGTCATCAACAGGCCGGACACACTGAACGCGTTGAACGAAAAGGTCCTCACCGAGCTGTTCGCCGCGTTCAACGAGCTCGAGAGTGACAGGACCGTGAAGGTCGTGGTGCTCACAGGAGCGGGGAAGGCCTTCATAGCAGGGGCCGATATCAAGCACATGTCGGAGCTGACCCCCCTTCAGGCAAGACACTTTGCCCAGATGGGTCATTCCCTTCTGGGAAGGATGGAGGATTCCAGACTGCCGATCATCGCAGCAGTAAACGGCTTTGCCCTGGGCGGAGGGTGCGAGTTGATGATGGCATGCGATATCGTGATCGCCTCCTCGAAGGCGAAGATAGGCCAACCGGAGATCAACCTCGGTATCAGCCCGGGTTTCGGGGGAACGCAGAGACTCCCCCGTCTCGTCGGAAGGATGAGGGCCAAGGAGCTTCTGCTGACGGGAGACAGTATCACAGCTCAGCAGGCTTACGAGCTGGGCCTCGTTAACAGGGTGGTGGAACCGGAGGAGTTCGAGGATGCCGTCATGGAGCTGGCAAAGAGGATCGCGGGTAAATCGGCTGTCCAGCTGGATTTCATCAAGAGGCTGGTGAACAGGGGGGCCGATATAGACCTCATCTCTGCCAACAACCTGGAGATCGCCACCTTCTCCTCGTCCTTTTCCACCCACGATCAGAGGGAAGGCATGAAGGCCTTCATCGAGAAGAGGGCACCCCTGTTCAGGGATGAATGATACCTGTCCTGGTCAGGGATGATCCCAATAACAAACAGAGCGACTCTGTCGGGGCTTTAAATACCCAGTGCCCAAATGGTTAAGTATCTGAAGCCGTTAGATTTCAAAAAAGGAGTGCTCAGTTTGGCAAGGAGAAAGAAGTTCAGCGGCGGGAAGAAGAAGCAGGGATTCAGAAAGAAGGACAACCCGGGCGAGAGGTTGAGGAAGCCGCTTTTGAACCTTGGCAGACTGGATTATTTCAAGTACGACCTCAACGAGATAGTGGAGGGCTCGGACATGAACGAGGACCTGAGACCCTCTTTCATGGCCTCCGTGACCGCCAAAGCATCCCAGAGGTCCATCTCCGACGCAAAGGATTACATAAGCGAACTGGAGGGGAGGGAGGAGCTTTCCGAGGAGACCGCCCAGAGGATAAAGAGGCTGCTGGACAGGTATACCAAGGTAAGGTGAATCATTCGGACCCGGCCGTTTTTATCACGTCTGTCAGATCATCATCTTAAGGACGGGATCCGGCATCTAAATGAACGGGCCTTTGACCGCATGCTCGTCAGAATTATCGGCCACGATCAGGCTATCTTGAAGACACCCTTCAACCTCTCCGCTATCAGGTCACGGTCCTCCTTCAGGCCTGCCTGTGCGGCAGCTACGGGTTCGGACATCAGCGACCTGAGCACGGCACCCGGATCACCTTCCCCGTATCCAAGGATCAGGCTTGAACCCTCCTCGACCATCTTCTGTGCGGATGTCCTGGCGTATACCCTTGCCATCGCCTGCCACGTCTCCCTGTCGAACCTGACCGCCTTGGAATATTCCTCCTCCGCTGCCTTCCTGCAGAAGACCATGGACGTCTCGGCGTACGCCGAGAGCTCACCGAGCCTCATGAGCACGTGCTGGTTCCTGGTCAGCCTCTGCTCCCTGCAGGTCTCGTAGACATGGGCAAGCGCCTTCAGGCACAGTCCGGCCGCTCTCGCCCCGACATCGGGGTTCCTGGACTCCAATTCCTCCATCTCATTGGCCATGTCCAGGTAATACTGGCCCCTGGATTTGAGGTGCTCCTGCCACCTGTTCCTGGCTATTGTCATCTCTATGATCTCGTTTGTACCCTCGTAGATCTGGGTGATCCTCACATCCCTCTTGACCTTCTCCACGACCATCTCGAGCACGTACCCGTATCCTCCCATTGCCTGTATGGCTGCCTCCGCCGCGGCATTGCCGGCTTCCGTCGCCGAGTACTTGGCTATTGCGCCCTCCGTCTGGAGGCCCTCCATGGTCTCGTCGAGCCTGTGGGCGGTGTCCTCTATGTATGCCCGAGATGCTTCCAATCTGACCGCGTGCGGGACTATCAGCTTGTGGGTGTATCCCTGCTTCTCCGACAGCGGCCCCCCCGCCTGTATCCTTCCCTGACTGTAGGAGATGGCCCTTCCCAGGGCCTCCCAGCCACAACCCAGGCCGAAGGCGGCCACCATGACCCTCGTGATCCCGAAGACCGCCTGAGCCTGTGTGAGTCCCTCCCCTTCCACCATTCCAACAAGGTTCTCAGAGGGCACGTAGACCCCATCGAGAGAGAAAGCCACAGTGTTGGCGAGCCTTATACCGTGCTTCTCCTCGGGGTTGTTGAACTCCATCCCCTCGGCACCCTTCTCCACTATGAACCACCCGACCGCCTTCGGGTCCCTTGCGAGGACCGTGTAGAAGTCGGCGGTACCGCCGTTTGATATCCACTGCTTGCTTCCGGTGATCCTGTAACCCACTGTCTTACCGTCCTCCTCTACGGGTACCGCCTTGGTCTTGAGGGCTCCGAGGTCGGACCCCGCCTCGGCCTCAGTGGCGCCGTATGCGACCAGGGATCCTTCGGTCGCCAGCTTCGTATACCACTTCCTCCTCTGCTCCTCGGTGCCGCCGAACCTTATCGGGTCCATACCGAGGAAGGTTGCGAAAACGGAAGTGGCAACACCCAGGTCTATCATGGCAAGAAGCTCACATACCTGGTACATATCGAAGTTTGATGCACCTATCCCGCCGTACTCCTGCGGTACCAGAAGAAGATGTATGCCCAGCTTGTTCGGATCGTACATCTCCTTTATCTTCTCCTTTGGTATGTCCTTGCTGTGGCGGTCCAGGTCCAGCAGGTAATCGATGGGCAGGTTCCGCTCGGCGAACTGTCTGATCCCGTTCAGTATCATCTCTCGGGAGCTGTCATCCAGGCCCGGCATTTTCATTTCCTCCGTATTTCACAACTTCTCCGGCATCGATCGTCCGGGTCATGAGCAACCACTCTAACGTGAGCACAAATATAACATTTGCTAATTGGCAGGGAGGGCGACTTCACGATTAAGTGAACAGTAGGCACCCGGGAGACGCTCCACGGAAGATACGGACTTTGGACGGGTGCCTCTTCCGATCGAAAGACAGGTCACGGCCGGGAAAGGGGATTCCCGCAAAGTGTATATGATGATCCAGGTTTTAGGGGGGACCATGATCCCGGAACTGAACGAGCAGCAGAAGATGATAAGGAACATGGTAAGTCAATTCGCTGATAAGGAGGTGGGGCCCATTGCGGCACATCTGGATGAGACAGAGGAGTTCCCTCAGGAAACACTGGACAAGATGGGTAAACTGGGACTCCTCGGGATAATGGTGCCGCAGGAATACGGAGGCGCCGGTCTGGATGCTGTGAGCTATTCCATAGTGGTGGAGGAGATATCCAGAAAATGCGCCTCCACCGGAGTGATAACCTCCGTACACAACTCCTTTCCCTGCTACATGATCCACAAGTGGGGAACCGAAGAGCAGAAGAGAAAATACCTCCCCAAATTGGCAAGTGGAGATGTGATAGGGGCCTTCGCGGGTACCGAGCCCAACGCGGGTTCGGACCTGGGTGGTCTGCAGACGACTGCGGAGCTCAGAGGGGATAAATACGTGATCAACGGCTCCAAGACCTTCATAACGGCCGGCTCCCGGGCCGGTATCGTCATCGTGCTTGCCGTCACCGACAGGGAGAAGGGGCCGAAGGGAATAAGCACGTTCATAGTGGAGAGTTCCTATAAGGGTTTCAAGGTGGGCTCCATATTCGACAAGATGGGGATCAGGGCCTCCGAGACATCGGAGCTGTTCTTCGAGGACATGGAGGTTCCAAGGGAGAACCTCCTGGGCGGGGAAGGTGACGGCTACAAGATAGGGCTTGCAGCGCTTGACAGCGGCAGGATAGGCATCGCCTCCCAGGCGGTTGGGATAGCGCAAGCCGCCCTGGATGAGAGCGTCGAATACGCAAAGAGCAGACAGCAGTTCGGCAAACCCCTTGCGAAGTTCCAGGCGATACAGTGGATGCTGGCGGAGATGAAGACCAGGATCGATGCATCGAGGCTCCTTATCTACAGGGCTGCATATCTCAAGGACCAGGGGGTCCGCTTCTCGAGCGAGGTGGCAATGGCCAAGCTGATGGCGGCGGAGACCGCGGTCTGGTGCGCGGACAGGGCCGTACAGATACACGGCGGTTACGGTTACATGAGGGAATACACCGTCGAGAGGCTCTACCGGGATGCCAAGATAACCCAGATATACGAGGGTACCGATGAGGTCCAGAAGATGGTCATCTCCCACAACCTGCTGAAATAGGATAAAACGGGGGGAATAACCGCACATGGGAACCGAGATGGGTGGACAGCCCTTGCAGCGGTTCTATTTGAGTATCCCGTCCAGTATCTCGTCCGCGGCCGTGTAGGGGTCCAGGTCCCTCTTGAGTATCGATTCGATCATGGTATCCACCCTCCTCCTGAAGACCTCCTCGTCGAAGATCAACCCCATCAGCCTCTTTTTAATTATCTCGACCAGCTCCGCCTCATAGCGCAGCCTCCTGTGTCTCTCGAACCGGTCCGAGACCTTGAGATATTCCAGATGGGATGCGACCTCGTCGGCCAGTCTTTCGATGCCAGTACCCTCTTTGGCCGAGGTGGGTATTATCGGGGTTTTCCGCCCGTCGGTCTCCTGGATGAGCTCGACCAGGCTCTCCACCTCGGCTATGGTCCTGTCCACGTCGGGCCTGTCCGCCTTGTTGACGACGAAGATATCGGCTATCTCCATTATGCCCGCCTTGATCGTCTGTATGGAATCGCCGAGACCGGGGACGAGCACCACAAGGGTGGTGTCCGCTATCTTGATGACGTCCACCTCCGCCTGTCCCACACCAACCGTCTCGACTATGACCACATCCTTTCCCGCGGCATCCATGATCTCGACTACATCGTAGACCGCACCCGTCAATCCTCCGAGCATCCCCCTTGTTCCCATGGACCTTATGAAGATATCGGGGTCCGCGGCCACCTTGGTCATCCTTATCCTGTCACCCAGGAAGGCACCCCCGCTGAAGGGAGACGTGGGGTCTATGGCAATTATCCCCACCTTCTTTTTCCTCCTCCTGAACTCCAGGGCAAGCTCGGTTATCAGTGAGGATTTGCCCGCACCCATCACCCCTGTGATGCCGATCACGTGCGCCCCCCCGGTGTTGCCGTGGATCAGGCTCATGGCCTCTCCGGCCTCGGGCGCGCCGTTCTCTGCCAGCGTGATCAGCCTCGCTACCGCCCTGGGGTCCCCTCCGATAACCTTCTCGGCCAGGGTCTTCATCTTTTCACGTTCTCCCTGATGAAATCGACTATTTGGTTCAGGGGCGTGCCCGGACCGAAAACCCCCTCGATGCCG
>Ga0272443_10001815_pt1 | contig 29276 bp, 27 predicted proteins | sample SSMAcet12_FD_193581 | JGI IMG/M metagenome (GOLD analysis project Ga0272443, IMG submission 193581) | Marine sediment archaeal communities from Little Sippewissett salt marsh, Falmouth, MA, United States - SSM-Acet-12 | ecosystem: Environmental > Aquatic > Marine > Wetlands > Sediment ... | reverse complement strand
AGACCTGTGAAATAGATGCTCAGATTTCACGGGTCAAGCACGGGAATGACAGGAAGTGGAGAGGAGTCATGCCGCCCCGTGTAATATTATTACACAGGGTGATCCGGCATCCATGCCGACCCCGGCACCAACGATGGATTCCCGTGTAAGACCTGTGAAATAGATGCTCAGATTTCACGGGTCAGGCACGGGAATGACAGAAAAGGGAACGTTTCCCGTCCTTGTAAGCACTTTTTTTCTTCATTTGGTGAATTATTCAGCTTAGGTGATGTGGCTGAACGTGTTTGAATGTTGATGCATAAAGTCGTAAATTTCAAGTCAGCTTTCACCCATGGTTTTTTGTTTATGCTTTTTTGGAGGGAAGTTTGCATTTGAAGGGAGGAGCCCGTATATTGTTGGCCTTTAAAACAAGAGTAAAGACATTATTATATGCCTTGCGGAAAAAAAAGAAAACGCCATAAGATGGCAGTGCACAAACGTAAAAAAATGCGTCGGAAGAACAGGCATAAGAAGCGTTTGAGATACCAGAACAAGTAATTGTCTGGTGTTGATCTGACTCACAGAGGAAAACGGTTGAGAATATAGCTCAGTTGGTAGAGCAACTGCCTTTTAAGCAGTGGGTCGAAGGTTCGAGTCCTTCTATTCTCACGAAACAGGTACTGCATACCGCAACATGCCGTTTTCAAAGCCCGAGTGGTGGAATTGGTAGACACACTATCTTGAGGGGGTAGCGCCGAAAGGTGTAGGAGTTCGAATCTCCTCTCGGGCACATATCTGCTTTTATCATGGGCCGCTTTGAGCGGCTTTTTTTGTTCTGCACGTAAACCTGGTATAACAACAGTGTGGTTTCTGAAAGCATATATCCGCGCCATAGATTCATTTACCGAACGCTCGGGACGTGCAGTCAGCTGGCTGACGCTTCTTCTTGTTCTTGTCGTTGTCTATGATGTTTTTACGCGCTATGTGCTTTCTTCGAGCAGTGTTGCCGTTCAGGAACTCGAATGGCATCTTTTCGCGCTCTTGTTTCTGCTCGCGGCGCCCTATACACTCAAACATAACAAGCATGTTCGTGTTGACGTGTTCTATGCCCGATTCACAGAGAAGCACAAGGCGTTGGTTAATATTGTGGGCGGGGTATGTTTTCTTGTCCCTTTCACACTGATTGTTGTTTTTGCTTCTCTGTCGTTTGTCGGCAATGCTTTTGTGATTCTCGAGTCGTCGCCCGATCCGGGAGGCCTTCCTTACCGGTATCTGCTCAAGGCAGCTATTCCGGTCAGTTTTTTGTTTTTTTTTCTGCAGGGCAGTGCCGGGATTGTTCGTTCCATTCTCGTTCTGGCCGATAAGCCTGATACAACAGATAAGGAGTAACTCTTGATGGAAGTGCTTCCTTTTATCATGTTTGTCGCGGTGTTTCTGCTGCTACTGCTTGGATATCCGGTTGCCATGACGCTCGGAGGTGTTTCGGTCATTTTTGGCGTTCTGGCTTTCGGTACGGATTTTTTTGCGCTGCTGCCGCTCAGGATATGGGGGACGATGACCAACCAGGTACTGCTGGCGGTCCCGCTGTTTATTTTTATGGGGGTGATGCTCGAAAAATCCGGAATTGCCGAGAAACTTCTCGAAACGATGGGGATGCTTTTCGGTCGTTTCCGTGGAGGACTGGCAATTTCTGTTGTTATTGTCGGTGGGTTGCTGGCGGCGTCCACCGGTATTGTCGGCGCAACGGTCGTTACCATGGGGCTGATGAGTCTTCCTGTCATGTTGAAAAGGGGATATGATCCCGAGCTTGCTACCGGGACGATAGCTGCTTCCGGTACTCTGGGTCAGATTATTCCCCCGAGTATCGTGCTGGTTCTTCTGGGGAGCATTCTTAATGTTTCTATTGGCGATATGTTTGTCGGTGCATTGGTGCCGGGGTTGCTTCTCGTTTCTTTGTATCTGCTCTATATTGTTCTGCTTGGTGTATTCCGCCCGGAGCTTATGCCGGCCATACCGGTGGCTGAAATTCAGGTATTTCAAGACAGTAAGCCATGGAAAACCATTGTCGAGGCATTTGTTATTCCTTTTATGCTGGTCATCGCTGTACTTGGTTCAATTTTTGCAGGGATCGCCTCACCCACGGAAGCTGCCGCGATAGGTGCGTTCGGTGCCTTGCTGTTGACCTTTTTTCAGCGCAAGCTTTCACGTGATGTTTTGAAATCGGTGATGCGTGAGACCACATGGTTGACTTCCATGGTGTTTATCATTCTTGTCGGAGCAAGCGCATTCAGCCTTGTGTTCAGGGGGATGCACGGGGATCGCTATCTATCCGAAATGATAGTTCAGGCAAATTTTCAGCCTGAACTGTTTCTGGCTGTTGTCATGATCGGTGTATTTATCGCAGGGTTTTTCATTGATTTTATTGAGATTATTTTCATTGTGGTTCCGGTGGTCGCGCCGATATTCACGGCTTTCGGAGTTGATCTGTTATGGGTAGGGGTGCTGCTTGCCATGAACCTTCAGGCCTCTTTTCTGACGCCCCCTTTCGGTTTTTCACTCTTCTACCTCAAAGGGGTTGCCCCGAAAGAGGTGACTACAGGCCATATCTACCGGGGGATAGTACCATTTATCGTTATCCAGCTTCTTATGCTGGTGCTGGTCATTCTGTTTCCCGAGCTGGTAACCTGGTTGCCGCAAGTGCTGTCGGGGAGATAGGGTTGGCTGATCTATTGCGAGGTTACTATCCTTTTATGGATGCCGGATCACCCCGTGTAATAGTATTACACAGGGCGGCATGACGTTCTCTGAGTGATGTGGCATGACTTTCTGATCATGCTCGGTAAAGCTGTATTTTGGTTTACAACCTGTTCGCATAGTAGATTCTTTCTGATATGTCTGCCCATGGCGTTATCTTCTTGCGGAAAGAGGTATATGCGTCGTAAACCTTTTTGCTTTGAGCGTCGCTGCTGACAATCTCCCCGATAACCTCTTCTGAATAAGTACGTAACTGTTCGAGCACTTCTGAAGGGAACGCTCTCAGATCGACGTTTTCTTCATTGACAAGTTTCTGCAGGTAACGATTGTTCTGGGCTTCGAACTCGCAAAGCATCCAGTAATGTACTCGTGCAGCTGCGTTACGGATAATCTGCTGCAGGTCGGAGGGTAGTTGTGAAAAAGCGCCTTTGTTGATAAAGAATTCAAGGTTCGTACCAGGTTCGTGCCAACCGGGGTAGTAGTAGTAACGGGCTACTTTGTAGAATCCCATCATATAGTCATGGTAGGGCCCGATCCATTCGGTTGCATCAATCACGCCTCGTTCCAGATTGGTATAGATTTCACTGCCGGACGACAGTATGGCGGATCCACCGGCTTTGGAGATTACTTTTCCTCCAAGTCCGGGAATCCTCATTTTAAGGCCTTTCAGATCGCTGACGGCATTGATCTCCTTGTTGAACCAGCCGCCCATCTGTATTCCGGTATTGCCTCCGCATAAAGGAATCAGGTTGAAGGGGGCGTAAATATCTTCCCAGAGTTTCAGTCCTCCCCCGCTGATGACCCAGGCGTTCATCTGCTGGGGGTTCATCCCGAAAGGAACAGCCGCGAAAAACTGTGCGGCAGGTAGTTTTCCTGCCCAATAGTAGGATGCACCATGGCCGATTTCAGCTGTCCCCTGGCTGACGGCTCCAAAGGCTTCGAGCGCCGGGACCAGTTCTCCTCCTCCATAGACCTGGATATCGAGGCGTCCTTCAGACATCTCCTTTACCCATTGAGCGAACAGTTTCGGTCCATCCTGGAGCACGGGCAGCGTTGGTGGCCATGTTGTCAGCATTTTCCATTGAAAATGCTTGCCGGTATGAACGGCAGGTGCACCGGCAGCAGGTGAAGAAGAAGGCTTGCTGCATCCTGCATTGAGTAGGGGGGTACTCAGTGCAAGCGATGCTGTGCAGGCCTGAATCGAACGTTTCAGGAATTTTCTTCTGGGATTGTCTTGCATAGGGTGATGTGTTGTTTGGATGATCATCAATAACGTTATACAATAATGTAAAATACTTTTCTTGTTCATGGAAAGGGAGATGCAGGGAGGTGCTATGTGTTAGGTGTTAGGTGGAATATGAGGAGACGGGAGGTTGATGATTTGTAGGGGCAGACCCCTGTGTCTGCCCGCGGTGACTGGGGAGGCGGGACAGATTTCCCCCCTGTCATTCCCGTGATTGACCCGTGAAATCTGAGCATCTATTTCACAGGTCTTACACGGGAATCCAGTTTTCATGCCAAGGTTTCTTATGGATGCCGGATCAAGTCCGGCATGACTATGCCGGGGGGGCCGGAGATGGAGAGAGGCAGACCCCTGTGTCTGACTGCTTTGGGCGATGCAGGTGTGATGTGTTAGGGTGCAGGGGCGAAAAATCTTTCGCCCGTTCGGATCGTCTTCGGGCTATCTCGCTATCCAGCCATTTTGCCTTTTGCCCTGGCCTGATGACTTTGGCGGGAAAAAAGATATGACTATTTTCGCCTTATAACTCAGAACTCAGAACTCAGAACTCAGAACTCAGAACTCAGAACTCAGAACTCAGAACTCAGAACTCAGAACTCAGAACTCAGAACTCAGAACTCAGAACTCAGAACTCAGAACTCAGAACTCAGAACATGGAAATAGCTGTTTGTATAAACCGGGTGCCGGATACAGGTTCGAGAGTAGATGTTCAGGACGGAGCCGTGAATGTCTCAGCTCTTAATATGGTACTGAATGCCTATGACGAGTATGCTATCGAGGAGAGTGTCCGGCTCAAGGAGCGGTTTTCCGGAGTTACTGTGACTGCTTTTTCCTTAGGGACTAAGGAGAATTATGACATACTTCGTAAAGCGTTGGCTATGGGGGTTGACAAGGCCTGTCTTATAGAGGGAGGAAATGATGATGATTCCTATGTTGTGGCGGCATCACTTTCCAGGGCGATCAGGGAGTACTATTCCGTACTTCCCGATCTGGTTTTCTGTGGACGCGAGTCCTCGGACTTCAATCGTGCGCAGGTGCCGCTGATGGTCGCCGAAATGCTCGGGGTCGCTGCCATAAGTGCGGTGACATTCCTGGAAATACGGGGCAGTAACGTAACGGTGACTCGTGAGACAGAGGGGGGGATCGAGGAATATATACTGCAATTGCCTGCGGTCATCAGTGCTGAAAAAGGGTTGAATGTTCCAAGGAAAACCAGTATCAAGGCGGTTATGAAAGCAAGAAAAGAGCCTATCGTTCATGTAGACGGGCACACAGATGAGCTGCCCCGAATAGAGTATGGCGAATTTTCCATGGTAAACCGTAAAAGGAACTGCCGGTTTATTGATATCGTTGAGGATCTTGTTCCTGCTCTTCTTGAAAAGGGGGTGTTGTAGGTGAAATATTTCGTACTGCTTGAACAGAGAAATGCCACGCTCAGCGATGCGTCTCTCAATGTGTGGAATACCGTGCAGCATCTTGCCACTGATGCAGGATGCGCAGAGGTTTACGGTGCGGTGATCGGTGACATTGAAAGCAGTGTTGTTTCCTCTCTGTGCTACGGGAACGGTCAGGTCTACGTGGTCAGAGACAAGTCGTTTGCCAGATACGCTCCATCAGTCTACGCTCAAGCGATAGCTGAACTGGTGGCTGAAACGGGTGCGGAACATGTTTTTCTTGCCGGCACGGCGAGGGGAAGGGATCTCGCACCGCGTATAGCCATGCGTCTTGGTGCGGCACTGGTTTCAGACTGCGCGTTGAAGGCGGATGGTCAGGGATTTTTGAAAGCATCGACAACCCTGTATGCCGGTTCAGTCAGAGCCGTTGCGCATGTCAGGACAGAGATCGCGGTGTACACGTTGGGAGCTCAGGCAAACCGGCCGGCAAGGATCTCCTCCAACCCTGTCGAGGTTCGTAATGCAGATGCTTTTTGCCCGGAGTTCTCCGGTTGGAATCCTCTTCTTGAAGAAGTGAGGTATTATACCGCGAGGCGGGATATCAGTGAGTCTGATATTATTGTTGCCGGCGGAAGGGGAGTGGGAGGACGTGATAATTTTGTTCTCCTCGAATCTCTTGCAGAGGCTTTGGGAGGCGTTGTCGGGGCCAGCCGCTCAGCAGTGGATGAGGGGTGGCGACCGCATGCTGATCAGATCGGGCAGACAGGCAAAAGTGTAGCCCCGAAACTCTACATTGCATGCGGAATTTCGGGAGCCGTTCAGCACTTGGCAGGCATCAGCGGAGCAGGGATAGTTGTCGCGATAAACAGAGACAGGGAGGCCCCCATATTTCGTGCGGCGGATTACGGAATTGTCGGTACCATAGAGGATGTTGTTCCGCGTCTTGAAGGCGCTGTCCGGGATTTTCTACACTTGAAATGATTTGCCTTTGTATGTTGTTTAATGACTTTGATGCGTTTTTTATGTGCATGTTTCCAAGGGTCTTATGACAAAATCCGGTCTTTTGTTCTATTCGTGTTGAGATGTCCCATTAGATATACAGGTGATTCTGAGTGAGAGAAATTGAAAAGAAGTTTCTTCTTTTGGGTAGGGGTAACGGGTTTAAATAAATTTTTTTACGATGGAAAAATTACGAGTTGATATACTTGGGCTATCTACCAGCCCGCATACCAATGGAGCATATGCGCTTATTCTCTATGAAGTCGAGGGAAAGAGGAAACTGCCTATCATTATCGGCGGGTTTGAGGCTCAGGCGATCGCCCTGAAGCTTGAAAATATTAAACCCCCGAGACCGTTTACGCATGACCTGTTTAAAACTATTGCTGATACGTTCAATCTCAGTGTGCAGGAGGTGTTCATAGATGAACTGCATAATGAAACATTTTATGCTAAAGTAATCTGTGAAATGCAGGGTGAAATTCATGAAATCGATGCGAGGCCCAGTGACGCCATTGCCATTGCTGTAAGGTTCGGGGCGCCGATATTTGTATCGGAAGATATCCTCAATGAGGCGGGTATTCTGGAGGAACAGCAGGAAAATACCGTGGTGGCTCAAGACAAAGCGGGAGAGGGAGCTTCCAGTGAGATTAGCAGTACCACAACCTCGTCACTGAACGATCTGCAGAAGATGCTGGAGGATGCAGTGAAGCGGGAGGATTATGAGGAGGCGGCACGCCTGCGAGATGAAATATCCCGATTTAATGAAAGTTCATAGACAGAAGCAGAGAGAGAAACAAAAAAAGGAGGCGATAAAGCCTCCTTTTTTGTTATGTGATGTTATTTTCAGAGATTCACTCTCAGACCAAGCAGTCCACTGTGGCTGGAGATAGTGGTGTTGTACTCGCTTGCTGCAAAAGAGAACTCGGTTGTTGAAAAGTAGCGGTAGCGCGCATCGAGCATGATGTCGTCTGCTACTGGAATAGCAAAACCTGCACCAATCTGATAGGCAAGCGTTGTTTCATGCTCAGTGTACTCAGGTGCACCGACCCTTCCATCATTGTAGGTTAAATCTGAAGCTGATACCTGGGCGACTCCTACGCCCGCAGTAGCGTAAAGATCAACGCCACCGAGATCGATGTCGTAGTAACCATTCATCAGTAAAGACAGAATCTCAAGGTCACCGGTTAATTCTGTCGTATCTGATTCACCTTGCGGGTAGGTTGTCAATAAACTTGCAATGTCACCTGACTGATAGCCAAGCTCCCCTTCCATTCTGTAATCTCCATAGTCACAACCCAAGGCGCCAAGGAGCGTAATACCCGAATCAAAACTGACGTCATAAGAGTTAGCAGGTGCTAAATTGTTGGTGGTAGATTCAATCTCGGCATCATTTGGCCATACAATCCCGATATTGCCGCTTACATATTTGTCTGCGCTGAAGCTGGTTGAGGACCACATGACCGCAACCATAAATACCATCAGAAGTGTTAGTGCTTTTTTCATAATACTCTCCATGTTTTGTTCGTAGGAACCAGTTGTTAATTGTTGCGTGTAAGTTAATTGATAGAAAGTACCTTACGTCTTAAATATAAAGGGTAATAATGATCATTCATAATAAAAATCAATATTATTCTCATTGGGCAAACTGACCAAAACTGAAAATGAATTTCCAGCCCTGATTATCTGAGTCCGGATCGCTTGGCACGGGATCGAAGCCGTAGCCATAATCAAGTCCGATAAGCCCGATGATCGGCAGGTAGAGCCGCAGGCCGAGTCCTGCCGATTTCTTGAGGTCGCTGTAGTTGACGGTATCCATTGACCCCCAGAGGTTGCCGGCCTCGAAGAATGCGAGCGCGTAGACGCTGGCGGTTGGCGACAGGGTAAGAGGATAACGAACCTCGGTGGTGAACTTTGAATACACCCGTCCGGTATACAGATCGGTATCCTCATTGAGCACACCGAGAGCGCGGTCATCATATCCGCGCAAGGGAACCGTAGAGAGTGATGAAAGGCCGCTGCCGCCCATGTAGAAAGAGTCGGTATAGGGTATGTAGTCATCTTCGCTGAACGTGTTGAGGTACCCGTGTTCGGTTGCGAGGTTCAGGACAAAGTCTCCTCCCAGAGGTACGTACCAGCTTGAACTGCCGATAAACTTGTAGAAATCCACGCTTCCCGGCAGGGGGCCGCCTGCAAGCTGTGCTGAAAGTGAGTTTTTGCTGCCTCTGCGGGGATAGATAGGATTGTCTATGCTGTTTCTGGTGATGGTTTGGGTGATCGAGATCTCATCAGCCGTGTCAGGCTGATTTTCAGAGTCTACAAAGCTGAGCAGCTCTCCCTCGCTGTGCAGGTACTTGAGTTTCCAGTTGATCGAGAAATAGTCATCAGGCCAGGTAAGCCGTCTCCCGACGTTCAGCGATGCCCCGGTCTGTTTGAGAAGGTTGTCACTATCCCCGTCATCCGTATAGTTTCTCTGCGTTTTAAAAACTGAAAAGCCCAGGACTGTCGGCGTGCCGAATGCCCATGGCTCTGTAAAGGAGAGTGAGAGGGTTCGGTAATCTTCGTTGCCGAACTGCCACTGTAAGGAGAGTTTCTGACCGTCGCCATGCGGCAGGGGATCCCATTCTTTTCCGTTGAACAGATCCTGCAACGAGAAGTTGTTGAATGTGACGCCCAGTGCGCCTGTGAAGCCGATGTTGCCGCTGTAGCCGACCGATGCGTTGAATGTGTCTGTCTGTTTTTCTGTGACATTATAGGTGATGTCAACGGTTTTGCTTGCCTCATCCGGCTGAATATCGGGTCTTGTGGTTTCAGGATCGAAGTAGTTGAGCATGGAGATCTCCCTGACGCTTCTGACAACGTCCTTCCGGCTGAATGTGTCTCCGGGGACGGTGCGTAATTCGCGGCGGATGATATGATCCTTGGTTTTCGTGTTTCCCCTGATATTGATTTTTCCGATTCTGAACGGTTCTCCTTCCCGCAATGAAATGTTCAAGTCTACCGAATCCGGAGGAATGACCTGTTCGTTGAGGGACGAGCGGAAAGAGAGGTAGCCGCGGTCGAGGTACAACGAAGCTACGTCACGGTTGTCTTTGGAAAAGTTCAGCTTTTCCTGAATTTTTTTTGAGTTGTAACGCTCCCCTTTTTTAATGCTGAAAACACTATTCAATATATCGGTTGTGGCAAAGTCCTTGCTGTTACCGTTCCATGTTATGTTTCTGACATAGTAAATGGCTCCCTCTTCGATGTAGAGGTCAATGTTCACACCTTTGAGGTTATCGGTGTAGGAGATGGAGTCCTTCACAATGCTCATGTCGCGGTAACCGTTTTCACGGTAAAATTCAACAAGCAGTTTTTTATCCTCGTTGAATTTTTCTACATCCAGCTTGGGTTGACCGAAGATGGTTTTCCACCACGTGTTCTGACTGGTTTCCTTGAAGACGCCCCGAAGTTTTCCGTCCTTGAAAGCGGCGTTTCCGTGGAATTCAATGTTCTCGATAATGACTTTTGATTTTTCATCGATAGAGAAGCGTGCCGCTACCCTGTTATTTTGAAGCTGTTTCAATGTATAGGTTACTTCTGCACGCAGATAACCCTTTTTGTTATAGGCGGTTCTGATTTTACTCGCGGCGGTCAGAAGGCTTTGTTCATCGACATGTCTGCCTGCATAGAGCGCGGCTATGTTGTTGAGATCCTTATCGTCGAATTTATCGTTGCCTTCAAAAACAACCCTGTCGAGCAGAGGAAGTTCTTTTACGATAAGCTGAAGGTTGACCGTTTTTCCCGATATGTTCTGATCGACCTGAATGTCACTGAACTTTTTTTGTTTCCAGAGATATTCAATGGTTTTCGGGATGTCGGCACCCGGTATGGCGATGGTGTCCCCTGTTTTAACAGGGAGGCTGTTGAGCAGCTCATTTTCACTGATGGTTTGCAGGCCGCTGAACGAGATGCCGGATACGCTGTACTGACTTGCTTTATTCTGCGCAACTGGGGCTGCTACAGAAGCAGTGTAGGCAAAGAGCATTGCTGTAAGAAGCAGTATGCATGAGGAAAGAGTGTAAAGGCGAAATGAGAGTTGTTGTTTCATGGAAGTGCTCATCGTTTATTATAACCTGCTTTGTAAAGCGCTTTTGTCTTGTAGTTGTTCGCTCGTCTGGCCGAAACGACGTTCTCGTTTCTGAAAATCCCTTATGGCGTCATACAACTGGCCCCGACGGAAATCAGGCCAGTAGGTGTTGGTGAAATATATTTCTGAATAGGCACTTTGCCATAAAAGAAAGTTACTTATTCGAAATTCTCCGCTTGTTCTTATGAGTAGTTCGGGCTCCGGTATGCCTCTGGTTGAAAGAAAGGAATCCATGAGGTGTTCGTCAATCTCGTCAGGTGAAATCCTGCCCTCGGCTATTTCAAGGCTGATGGCCCGGCATGCCTGTAAAATATCCCATTTCCCGCTATAACTCAAGGCAATACAAAGCGTAAGACCTGTATTATCTTTAGTGAGTTCCACTGTCTCTTTAAGTGTTTGTTTGACTTTTTGCGGTAGTTGGTCAGTGTTTCCGATTACATGGATGCGTACATTGTTCCGGAACAGGGCCCGTGCTTCTTTCTGCAGAACTTTTACAAGAAGCTGCATAAGTGACGAGATCTCTTTTTCAGGCCTTTTCCAGTTTTCGGTTGAAAAGGTAAACAACGTAAGGTACCCTATGCCCAGCTGAGCACAGGCTTCAACCACGTCACGAACCGCTTCCACTCCGGCGGCGTGTCCCTCGATGCGGGTTTTCCCTTTTTGTCTGGCCCATCTTCCGTTACCGTCCATAATGATAGCGAGATGCTTTGGAAGATAACAACCGGCTTTCAGTTCAATTCGGGTTTGTTCGTCCTGAGGGTCAATTGCAGGGTGGAACCAGCGGGATGTAAATGCTGCAGACAAATCCATAGTTGACATTCGAGACTTAAGCCGTCCGTATCATCACTTTCACTCACTTCGCAGTCAGAAAAACAAAGCCGTACACTCAACGTGGACAAGAATATACTAAATTGAATTATATGCAGTTATTTATTATTATACAAGCCAAACGTTGCTCCAACGCATTGCGTAACGGTTCAGCCGACTCTATCTACAAACTAATTCATTGATAAGAAAGCAGTGTATTTTTCCTCTTACCAGAATCTGCGCAAAAGACTTCTCAGTCGTGAAATCAGTTGCGAGACTGTTGTCCTTGACTATATCGAGCGAATACGGAATAGCCATGAAAGAAATGTCTATATAACGGTTTTCAACGATCAGGCCCTGCTACGCGCAAGAGAGCTTGACAGAAAGCTCGAGGTGGGTGAGGAGCCCGGGAGACTTTTCGGTCTTCCTATGGCAATAAAGGATAATCTTTCAGTAAAGGATGCTTCGCTTACCTGTGCATCAAAAATTCTGGAGGGGTATACCGCGGTATACAATGCCACTGCTGTTGAAAGGCTGCTCGAAGAGGATGCTGTTTTTCTTGGCAAGGTGAACATGGACGAGTTTGCAATGGGGAGCTCCAATGAGAATTCCGCTTTCGGGCCGGTTCCAAATCCCTATGATGACTCCAGGGTGCCCGGAGGAAGTTCCGGCGGCTCTGCTGCCGCTGTAGCAGGAGACCTTGCAATGGTTGCTCTTGGATCGGATACCGGTGGTTCCGTCAGACAGCCGGCAGGGTTCTGCAATGTCGTCGGTTTGAAGCCGACATACGGCAGAATATCCCGTTACGGACTTGTTGCGTTTGGTTCGTCTTTTGATCAGATCGGAATTCTCTCAAGGAATTGTGACGATGCGGCACTTGTTCTGGGTGTCATCGCAGGAAAAGATGCGGCTGACACAACCTCTTCACAGCAGGTTGTTCCTGATTATGTCTCAGAGATGGGCGGCGTAAGCCTGAGAGGAATAAAAATCGGAGTTCCTGAAGAATATTTTCCTGAAACGCTTGATTCCGGGGTTGCTCTTGCTGTCAGAAGCCGTCTCGGAGAACTCCGGGATGCCGGGGCGGAGCTTGTGGATATTACCCTGCCTGAAAGTGATCATGCCATTGCTGCTTACTATATACTGACGACTGCGGAAGCCTCTTCGAACCTCGCTCGTTTCGACGGAGTGCGTTACGGCTACCGTTCATCAGACGCTTCCGATCTTTCGGACATGTATGTCAATTCACGCTCGGAAGGGTTTGGTGGCGAAGTCAAACGCAGGATCATGTTGGGAACCTATGTGCTCTCCGCAGGGTATTATGATACCTATTACAAAAAGGCCCAACAGGTCAGAAGGGTTTTTCTCGACAGATACAAGGAAGCGCTGGCGAAGGTTGACGTCATCGCCGGTCCAACCTCACCCTTTCCCCCTTTCGGGATTGGAGATAAAATGGATGACCCGCTGGAGATGTATCTTGCCGATGTGTTTACGGTTCCGGCGAGCATTGCCGGACTGCCCGCGTTGAGTGTTCCTGCCGGTTTTGACCATTCAGGACTTCCCGTAGGCCTTCAGCTCATTGGAGATTTTTTTGATGAAGGAAAACTTCTCGGGATAGCTCGGGAAATTCAGCGTTCGCAGGAAGAGTGACGGGCACATTGTAGTGATCGTCGGAGGATAAACGGTGACATGGTGAACCGGCGATTGAGCTATCAAACGGGTGCATGCAACAAATCAACAATTTTGTCAATTCCAACACAGATAAGAGTATGAGTGTATTAGTCAATAAGGATACCCGGCTTGTTGTTCAGGGCATTACCGGAGGAGAAGGTACTTTCCATACGTCTCAGATCCTTGAATACGGGACAAATGTGGTTGCCGGGGTGACTCCGGGAAAAGGTGGATTAGAGTATACCGGGAATGATCGTGACACCTTTTCTCGTCCTGTTCCTGTTTTCAATACCGTAAAAGACGCGGTGGTCGGAGCCGGAGCGAACACCTCCGTTATTTTTGTTCCTGCTCCGTTTGCGGCTGATGCGATTATGGAAGCTGCAGAAGCAGGTTTGAAGGTAATTATCTGTATTACCGAGGGAATTCCGGTAAACGACATGATGAAAGCCTACAGGTATGTGCAGGAAAAAGGAGCCGTACTTGTCGGCCCGAACTGTCCGGGAGTTATTACTCCAGGTGAAGCTAAAGTTGGTATTATGCCTGGTTTTATTCATAAAAAAGGTTCTATAGGTGTCGTTTCAAGAAGCGGAACGCTCACCTACGAAGCGGTCCATCAGCTTACAGAAGTTGGTCTGGGACAGTCAACATGCATCGGTATCGGCGGTGATCCTGTCATCGGCACCCGTTTTCTTGACGCCATTAAGCTCTTTGCAAAAGATGATGAGACCGAGGGCCTCGTCATGATCGGCGAGATTGGTGGCAGCGCCGAAGAGGAAGCATCGGAGTATATTAAAAAGCACTTCAAGAAGCCGGTTGTGGGTTTTATTGCCGGGCGCACCGCTCCTCCCGGAAGAAGAATGGGGCATGCGGGGGCGATCGTTTCCGGTGGTAAAGGAACCGCTGAAGATAAAATCCGGGCCATGGAAAAAGCCGGGATTCACGTTGTCGAGAACCCCGCGGATATCGGTGATACGATGCTCAAGGCACTTGGAAAAGCGTGATTGGAGTGACGAGAAACGAGTGGCGAGTAACAGGGAAGAAGTGACGAGTGACCAGTGACAAGAAGGTGCAAGAGGTTGTCTCATTGAAATTATGAGGCAGCCTCTTTTTTTTGCTCTCTCGCCTTCTTCTCTCAGTCGGCAGTCTTCACCTGAATAATTCATGAGAGTTCGAAACCCTGAATTGTAGAAATATACATTGAGCCGATCATGTACCCGGATTCCCTCCTGAAAACCGGGTAAAAAAGCTCAAAACTACATACAGTCATACCGCCCCGTGTAATAACATGAATAATACACAGGGTGATCCAGCATCCATGCAGACCCCAGCACCAAAGATTGATTCCCGTGTAAGACCTGTGAAATAGATGCTCAGATTTCACGGGTCAGGCACGGGAATGACAGGGAGTGGAGAGGAGTCATGCCGCCCTGTGTAATAATATTACACGGGGTGATCCGGCATCCATCAACGAAGAAAGTCAAAGGTGAAAAGTCAAAAGTCAAAAAGAAGATGAAAAAGAGCGCTGAATTTTTTGATAGTGCTTCACTTGCCTCGAAATAAAGGCGATGGATTCCCGTGTAAGACCTGTGAAATAGATGCTCAGATTTGACGGGTCAGGCACGGGAATGACAGAAAAGGGAAAGTTTCCCGTCCTTGTACGCCCTTTTATTTTTCCTTTGGTGAATTATTCAGGTTCAGTCGTTAAACAGCGTGGACCAACAGTACAAGATATTTTTGCAGACTGAGAACGGCTTACTGCATACTGAAGGCTGCCGACTGCGGACTGATTTTCTCACAGTCCCAGTGAAATGAGGTCATGGATATGAATCAGGCCTACCGGGCGGTTATCGTCCTCGCAGACCAGCAACTGGGTTATTCTGTGCGATTCAAGAATTTTCAGGCATTCCTCGGCCATGGTATCTGCAGAGACGGTTTTCGGTCCTTTCGTCATGACATCTTTTGCCTGCAGCGAAAGAAAATCATTTCTGCATTGAATGAGCCTGCGAAGATCACCGTCGGTAAATATTCCGGAAAGTTTTCCTGAATGATCGACGATGCCGCTCATGCCAAACCGTTTCGAGGTCATTTCAAGAATAAGGTCGGTGAGGGGAGCAGTTTCCTCTACAAGCGGAAGGGCTTCGGCGGCAGCCATGATATCGGAGACTTTCATGGTGAGCCGTCTGCCAAGTGATCCTTTTGGATGGGTGACGGCAAAATCCCGATGTGTGAACTGTTTTTCCTGCATCAGGCAGATAGCCAGAGCGTCACCCATGGCAAGCATGGCGGTGGTGGAGGTTGTCGGTGCGAGATCGAAAGGGCAGGCCTCCTGTTCAACACTCACGTCCAGCACGATGTCGGCATTTTCAGCCAGGTACGATCGTTTGTTGCCGGTAAAGGCAATAATTGAAACCCCGATTTTCCTCAGGGCAGGCAGGATGAAGTTAAGCTCTTCAGTCATACCGCTTTTGGAGAGGCAAATGACCACATCATCTTCTGAAACAACTCCCAGGTCGCCATGGGCGGCATCGGCAGGATGCATGAAAAGCGCTGTCGTTCCTGTGGAGGAAAGGGTTGCCGCAATTTTCTGGCCGATAATGCCCGATTTTCCCATTCCGGAGATAATGACTTTTCCCCTGCATGCGCAAAGCAGTTCAACGGAGGCATGAAAATTTCGGTCGAGCAGTTCGGCAATACGCGAAAGCGAAGAGGCTTCTTTGAGAATAATACTTTTTCCTGTTGCCAGAATACCCTGTCTGTCAAGGGATAATGCCATCTGTATGTTCCTCTGTTATGGGCACTCTATATGTTATTTCACGATTCAATTGCTTCGTTGAGCGGATAGAAAGGGGTTTCTTCGCTCCTTTCGTCTTCTGCTTGAACCGCATATGACAATAAATAGAGGTGCCTTTAGGTGAAATATTTAAAAAACTACTAAATATTGATATTTTATTGCAATCAGAATGATTGTCACGGATTTTCAGGTTTTTTTCTGAGCTATCTTTTGTCTGTCAGGAACAGGAACGTCGTGTCGCACTCTTCCGACAAGATATTTTTTCAAACATTGTACATGTTCGGCATAATCCCGAATGCTCAACATGGGAGGACGTTGTTATGAGCTGGCTTATCATTATGGCTTTTGCCCTGCCGATTTTTTTCGGTCTCATCTTTGTTATGACCAGGTTCATCAAGTATATGCAGGAAGAGCAGAATATTGAAATTGAGTCTTTCAGGGATTCGTTGATTGATGATCAGAATCCTGTGGGTTTATCAGGTGACGATCTGGACAAATTAAAGCAGCAGCAGGCTGAAGCACAGAAGCACCTCAGGGATGTGATTTCCAAAATTCCCATAGAGGAAAAAGACGGTCGTCTTCGTCCCGCATTCGATAAAATGAAAAAACCACAGGATGAGGCGTCGGAAAAAGCAGCCGGTAACGGTAAAGATTCGGAAAAAAAGTAAGCATAGTTGTTGTAAACGGGCTGAAGCTCTATGCTTGACAAACTGAAACTTCTTGCAAAAGATACCGTTATTTATGGTTCAAGCACTATTCTGGCCCGGGGCCTCAACTATGTGCTCGTTCCTCTCTACGCGAATCTTCTCACCACCTTTGACAACGGCGTACACGCACTCATTTACGCAAACATAGCGCTGGCAAATGTGCTGTTTGCCTATGGCATGGAAACAGCATACCTGAAGGTTGCCTCTGACAATACACGTTCGGGAGGTGACAGCGCGCGTTGTTTTTCAACGGCATTTATTTCACTGTTGCTTACCTCTACTTTATTTACAGCCGCCATACTTTTTTTCGCGCCTGGAATAGCCGAGCTTATCGGGTTATCGGAGAACCAGAAAGATTTTATCCGGTATGCCGCGGTGATTCTCTGGCTTGATGCACTGCTCGTCATACCTTTTGCCGATCTCCGTCTCAAACGAAAGGCGATACGCTTTGCCATAGCAAGGATTTTCGGGGTTGTAACGGTCGTGATCAGTGCCTTTACGCTGATAGTGCAGTTTAATACAGGTCTTCACGGAGCTTTTCTGGCCAATATTGCGGGTTCGCTGGTCAGTCTGCTTTTAGTTCTGCCTGTATTTGGGCAGTTTCAACGATTTTTTTCTTCAGATACGCTACGTGAAATGCTGAGAATCGGATTGCCTTATGTTCCAACAGGGGTGGCAGGTCTTCTGATTCATCTTATCGACCGGAATATTCTTATAAGAATGCGTCCGGAAGATATCGAGCATATCTATGGGGCCGGGTATGTGCAATCTGATATTGTGGGGATTTACGGTCGCGTCGCGGCGTTCGGTATTCTTATCCAGCTGTTTATTCAGGTGTTCAGGTTTGCGTGGCAGCCATTTTTCCTGCAACATGCCGATGACCCGGATGCGAAAAAGCTTTTTCGCCATGTGTTGAGTATCTCAACTGTTTTTGCCATGATTATCGCTCTTGTGTCCACCTTTTATGTTCCCGATCTTATACGGCATCACTATTTCGAGCGGCTCTATATTTTACCACCGGCCTACTGGGTCGGCCTGTCCATTCTTCCCTGGATATTCTTCAGTTACATTTTCGATATGATTTCAACCAATCTTACTGCAGGTATTCTGATTACCGGCAGCACCAGGTATCTCCCTGTTGTTACCTTTGCGGGTGCAGGTGTAACAACGGTAATCTGTCTGTTGCTTGTTCCGTCTCTCGGGATGGAGGGCGCTGCGATTTCGATTCTTGCAGGAACGTTTGTGATGAGTATCTGTATGGGTTTTTTCTCGCTGAAAGTGTATCCGAACAGCTATGAATGGTCGAAACTCCTGCTTCTGCTCGTAACCGGTATTGTTTTCAGCCGTCTTCCGGGTCTGGCAGGAATGGAGCTTATATGGTTTGAGGCCCTTTTGACGCTTGTTTATCTTGGATTCATTGCGGTTGTGTTCCGGAATGAAGCGGACTATGTTTTCAGGCTGCTGCGGACAAAGATGGATGGAAGAGGGGATGAGTGACTGGTGGGGTGACGAGTAACGAGATGTTATCTTTGCAGGTCATGCCGCACTTGATGCGGCATCCATGCGGTTTCACGTAAGAGTATGGATTCCCGTGTCAGGCACGGGAATGACTCGAAAAAGAGAAAGTCATTCCCCCGTGTAATAATAACGGTCATTACACGGGCTTTATGTGGCATCCATCTTCAGGTTAAGTCGGGGGCTGTTGTAGACTGCCTGCTGATTCTTCATGGTCGGTTACGTCCTTGTCCATTTCCCCTTCCGGGGTTTTGGGATGGTGGCGCAATATCGAGCAGTTCATACACCTTTTGTGCGGAAGTGTTGTTCTCACTTCCGATGTTTTTGAGCGTCTGGTCAAGCGATGTGACGCGTATCCCTTCTTTTTCGAGTTTTCCACGCAGGCTCTCAGGGCTTTCCCCGCTGGCGAACTGATCGGAAATTTCTTTCAGGGTCATTCTTTCAGTGTGCGGTATCGGGGGCTGGCTTTGCGGTTCTTCCCATGATTCCGAAAGAGATTTTCCGAAATCAATTACCGCGGAGAATGGCTGAATTTGCATGAAGGTGCCGATCCCGAAAAACATGGCGAGCAGAAGAATGCTGAAAATTTCGAAAGGTTTACCAAGTCCCGCATGAGTCTTTGCGGCAATATAGGACCAGAAGGCTTTCCAGTTGATGGAAAAGAGATGGAATATCGAGAGTAGTGCAAAGGTAAAGCTGAATATGGTATGCTGATTCTGCCAGGCCTGTTTGCTGAGTCCCAGTAACTGCCAGTCTGTCCAGTTTGCGACTCTGCCGGGAGGAGCCAGATACAATACGATTCCTGAGACGATCAACATGAGAAACGACACGAAAAGACCGAGGCTGATAAAGGCTCTCCAGCTGAAAGGTTTCATTGTTGTTGTGTTGATTGTTGCGCAGGTTCTTTAGTGCGCATTCCACGTTTTTCAGATGAGTCTTGTTGAAGAGGTGAAAACTCTATGCGCCTGAGCAATAATCTTCTTTTCAGTTTGAACGGTTTTGCCGTTACTTTTTCAAGTACTCGCTGTAGAGAGTCTCTCTGTTCAGGAGTGCAGACCTTGGAGAGGCTGTTGAAGTGCCAGGCAAGCCTGTATTCTACAATAGCCTGTTGCCTGCCGATTTTTCCGGCAAGGGTTTTCATGGAAAGCGTATCAGGCTCGACTTTGAGCGCTTCCTGTATGAGTTGGCGTTTCAGCCCGGAGATCGCGACAAGAGCCGGCAGCGTTCCCTGAAAGTGCTGGCGTCTGAGTTCGTTGAACTGTTCGCTCTGTTCCTCGGTTAGCTGGAGCTCTTTTTGGAAAAAAGACTGTTTGTTTCTGTATTTGTGATTGACCGTATCCCTGCCCTGCTTTTGAGACGAGTGTGTGTTTTGCCATAACAGTGTGCCAAGCAGAACAAGATTTAAGACAACCAGTATTGCAAGTACTATTGAGATAAAACGTTTGGATGAAAGAAAATCCATTCGAAAGATAGTTGATTGATTTCTGCCTTTATTGCAACTGTCGTTAATCTCTGACGGTCAAGGCTGTTTGGTTTTTCTCTTCGTTCATTGCTTCTGCGATCAGTCGTTTTTGTCTTCAACGCTGTCGTTATCAAAGTAATAGGAAAGTGCCGGACTGTTGTATTCATTCGTCAGGCTCTGGATAACTTCCTGTTTGCTCAGCATCTGTTCATTGGTGTTGGATTGCATGAGAACAAATACTGATCCGATATTGATAACGAAGAGAAATGCCATCAACGCAAACTTCAAGCCGCCTGCAGTCGTGTGACGCTCGTGATACGCCCCGGCTGTTTCATGCTCGATCCTTTCAAAAAGTCGAGCCCTGAAAAGGTAATGTGGTTCCAGTTCAGGAAGGGTGTCGAGAAGAGCGAGGGTTTCCCTGACTTCGGTCTTTATGTGATCGTTTGTATGCATTGTGTTACTTGGCTGTTTTCAATTAGTTTGACGTTTCTGAGTCGAAAACCTTGCACGAAAAGGCTGAAAAGTATACCGGGAGCGATCGTTCAAAGCCTTGACGTTGTTGGTAAAACGATGAATAATAAGGTGATAAGTCATTGTTTTTTGTAGTGCTTTTCCAGTTTGTTCTGAAGGCTTTTTTTTGCCCGGTGAACCAGAGATTCAACCGCCGAGACTGTTGTCTGCATGATATCGGCGATTTCCTGATTGGAGTAGCCGTCGTATTTGCTGAGAAGAAAGGCCGTTTTCTGATTGTCAGGAAGTGAACTGAGCGCGTCCTGAAGAATCTCTGTTCTTTCATTTCCCGAGAGTACTTCCTCAGGTGTTGCTGTAGATGAAGGAAGCGCAAGTTCTTCGGTCGGGTCATGCAGACCGATTACCCGTTTCAGAGAGGAAAATCTTTTTTTTCTTTTTTTCTTTCGGAGATGGTCAAGCGATTTGGTGACGGCGATCCTGTAGAGCCAGGTTGATAGCTTTGATTCCTTTCTGAAGTTCTCAAGCGAGCGATACGCCTCAATAAACACTTCCTGAGCGATATCTTCAGCGTCTTCCCTGTTCAGCACAAAACGAAAACAGGTATTGAGCACCATATCCTGGTGCTCAGCCACGATGGTACTGAAATCATCTTCCTGTATTGAATGCCCGTTTCGCTTCAATCTTTGTTGATTTACCTGCTCTAAGGAAATGTTACTGCTCTCACATGCCCGAAGCATGAGTATACCGGAAAACATCATGCGGTTGTTTCAGAAAATCCAGGCTCAACGCGATATTCGTACTATCATCTTTTGCCTTTTTGCATAAAGCTATTGGCACATTTGACGATTTTTTTTCGGATTTCTTGCGACGCAGTCTGGTTTGCCGGCAGGTTTATGATTCTGTAGGCAAAGCCATTTTAAGCATGATGGGCCATTCTGCCTTTTTAATCTCCTCCGGATTTTTCCACTGCATGCGTAGTTCGGGAAGAATGGTATCCAGCGGATTTTTTTTCTGTTTTTTTCGGCAGACGTTGAGTGCAGACCATGTTTCCAGATAACCGATAACCTGATGGAACGACCACGCTGTCGTTATACTGAAGGAGGGATGAGATAGTTCAGGGAAAGGGAAGAGGAGTGTCCTGTATTCGGACTGGATGTGTCTGATCTCTTTTTCCCAGAATTTTCCGAGTGTCACGCTATAGAGTTGATGGATGATCCGGTCGATTTCAGGCTCGATTAGCGGTAGATGATAGGCCCATGCGGCAAAAATGCCGTTGTTTTTCAGAACGCGGCGTACTTCACGGTAGAAAGATTCCGTATCAAACCAGTGAATTGCCTGAGCGACAGTGACCAGATCAACCGATCGGTCCGGCAGAGATGTTTTTTCTGCCGGCGAAACGCTGTACAGGATGTTGGGTTTTCGTATGGCATGTGCTATTTGTCGCTTACTTGCGTCAGTTGCATACACCTGCCTGAACTTTTCCGCCAGTGAAACAGCTGACTGACCATTTCCCGTTGCGCAATCCCAGGCGGTATCTCGCTCAGGTACGAGCGAGACAAGATAGCTGAAGAGCGCTTCAGGGTAGTGAGGCCGGTAGAGAGAGTACTCCGCAGCCTGATGGGAAAACCGGTCTTTGAATGCATTCTTCATGGCGTTTTAAGGCTGAACGATACTGTCCGGCGACGGCAGTTGTTCAAGAAATCTTGATTTGATTTCCGGAGTGGGTATCATGCAGCTTTCTTTTTTGCCGAACCACGCATACCTGTTCCAGGCAATGACATCATAGATCTGATCACGTACAGGTTGCGGAATCAGTGACAAAACCTGCAGGAAGTTCCATGGTATGTCGAGTTCCGAGGCGATTTCAAGCGCGGCTGTGCTGCGCGTATATATACGGTTATGTTTAACCAGAACGACAGTGTCCAGTGTGCCGGTATTGATCTGGTAGTGCTCCAGCAGCTTGCTGCCGAGAGTCGACTGGGCGGGTGTAAAGGTGAATTTCCCTTCGACGTCTCTCTGGTAGATGAAGTTGACGGAAAATTCGCACAAATTGCAGACGCCATCAAAAATGACGATTCTTTCCGGTAGTGCGTGGTGTTTCATGATTACGTGGATTGCATTCAGCCAAGCGCCATGGCGTAGTCAAGTGCCTCATCAACTTTTTCAGGTGAATCAGCCTCGCAATAAAGCCTCAGTACCGGTTCCGTACCGGATAGTCGTATCAACAGCCATCCCCCTTCAAAATGATACTTGAAACCGTCCAGAGCGTTGAACCCTGTTACACGGTAGGTTGCTATTCTTTCCAGATCCCCTCTGGAAGCTTTTGCGATCAAGGATTGTTTTTTTTCTTCATCTATAGGCAGATCGATCCTGTTATAATAAAAGCTGCCATATTCGTCAAAGAGTTCCTGAACAAGGCCGGACAGCGTTTTTTTCTTCTTTGCCATGATTTCCAGTATCAGGAGCCCGATATAGATGCCGTCCCTTTCAGGAAGGTATGATGTGATGCCAATCCCTCCGGATTCTTCTCCGCCGATGAGTATGTCTCTTGTCGTCATGAGTTTGCTGACGTGTTTGAATCCTACCGGAAGCAGATGAAGGGTCAGGTTGTGTTTTCGGCATATTTTGTCAATGACGTCGGTCAGGGCAAATGTTTTGGCGACTTCTCCGGTTTTTCGCTTGTCTTCAACCAGATACTTGAGTGCAATGGCGAAAAGCTTGTGTGGGTCGATATAGTCCGCGTTTTCATCAAGCATGCCGATCCGGTCGGCATCCCCGTCGTTTATGATGCCTGCTGCCGGTTTCCTTTTTTTGCAGAAGGCCATAAAATCGCTGATATATCGGGGTATCGGCTCAGGATTAATGCCGTCAAAACCGGGATTGAGACTGCAATGGTAACAGTCTACCTGAGTCGTGCCGAGGATTGAATCCATGATATGCTGTCCGGACCCGAACATGGCATTGTGGGCGATATGCAGGTGGGATTTTCTGATGGTATCGAGATCGATATGTGACAGCAGGTATTGCAGGTAATAGCCTTTGATATCTGCCGTTTCAATCAGGCTTTCATCAGGCTCAATAGCCGTGCCGGGGTCTGTTTCGTTCAGGTTCTTCTCGATAACGGAGATAGATTCCGGAAGTGCCGATCCTCCATAAGAGGCCTTGATTTTAAAGCCGTTATAGTGTGGAGGATTGTGAGACGCGGTGATAACGATGCCGCCCGCAAGTTGTTGGTCACGGCTGAAGAGTGATACGGCCGGTGTGGGTGCAAAGCTGTCTGAAAGAAATACGCGAAGGCCTCGTGAAGAGAGAACTTCTGCGGTGTAGCGGGCAAATTCCGGAGACATGAAACGGGTATCGTATCCTACGCAGACACCGTTTAAAGCCTCAGGAAGGTCAAGAAAATAGTCGGCGGTAGCAAGCGAGGCAAGTTTCAGATTGTCGAACGTATACTCATCTGCAATGATTGCTCGCCACCCGTCGGTGCCGAATTTGACTTGCATTCTCCGGGTAATTTGATATTATTGGATGAAGTTATTGTAGTAACATATGATTACGCACGGACTTCCACCTTCAGTTCAAAGATACTTCATGCCGGGTGATGTTCCAATTAAGATAGTGTATGCGGGAAAAGAAGCTTTTTGTGCTTGCCGGAGAGGTGTCCGGGGATCTCCATGCTTCAGAAGTTATTGAGGTTGTGCAGACCAGATGCCCTGCGATCAGGGTCTTCGGCGCTGGTGGTCGAAAACTCAGAGACCTCGGAGCTGATCTACTCTATGATGTCGATGACCTGAGTGTCATGGGCTTCGTTGAGGTAGCCGGGAAGGGCTTTTTTTTGAAGAAAGTTATTCGTGATCTGAAACGGGCTGTCGCCGCCCGAAAGCCTGATGCGGCACTGCTTGTTGACTATCCGGGAATGAACCTGGTTATGGCCAGGTATCTTCATCAGCACGATATTCCTGTTATCTACTATATTTCTCCCAAGGTCTGGGCATGGAAGGAAAGTCGTATCGCTAAAATCAAGGCGTATGTCAATCGCCTGATGGTGATCTTTGATTTTGAGGTGGACTTTTACAAGAGGCATGGTGTAGAGGTGGAATTTGCCGGTAATCCGGTGGTTGAAGAGATCAGCCGACTTGAATTTCGATCGAAAAGTGATTTTCTCAGTGATCATCGTATCGAAGAAAACAGGAAAATCATAGGATTGCTCCCCGGAAGCAGAAAACAGGAGATCGCTCTAATGTTTCCCGAGATGCTTCGGGCGGCGGGAATGCTTCAGAAAAACTATGATACCGTATTTCTTCTGGGCAGAGCGCAGCACGTCAACCATCGTCTCTATGATTCCATTGCCGGAAGAGCGGGAGTTGAGCTTGTGGATTGTTCGGCCTATGAGACGATGCGTTACAGCGATCTTGCTCTCGTGACTTCCGGCACGGCAACGCTTGAAGCTCTTTGTTTCGGAGTACCGATGATCGTTCTGTATAAAACAGGCTGGCTGAACTACGCTATAGGAAAGCGGCTTGTTCGGCTACACAGTATTTCACTTGCAAATCTTGTGGCTAAAGGTCTTGATGAGAAGTCGCGGGTGGTTACCGAACTGCTCCAGTCCGCGGTCACTGCCGACAGAATATATGAGGAGTCCACAGGTCTGCTTGATGACCGGAAAGTCTCCGAAGCGATGCGTCAGGAACTGCTTTGTGCAAGGGAGAGGCTGGGTACGGTCCGACCTTCAGAAACGGTGGCTTCGGCAGTGTGCAGTTATCTGAACGAGTGAATCCGGGTTGATGCCTATGAGGGTGCTCATGACTTTTTCATCATATAGCTTTACATGAAATATGGAACAGTTTGTCACGCTTCTTGTTGAAAATCCTTTCTATCTTATCATTGCGGTTATCCTGTCGATTGCCGTACTGTTGCTGTTTTTGAAAAAACTTCTCAAGCTCATCGTCGTTGTTGCGGCACTCGCTATCATCTATGTGGGTTACCTCTACCTCGCAGGTGAGAACATTCCGGAAGCGGTCCGTGGCGTGGAGCAGATCGTAGATGCATTGCTTGAGAAGGGTGTTGCATATGTCAAAGAAATCGGCGAAAGCAATTGATTCTCTTTTATTTTTAGGCAAAATGACGCTAAGGTATTATTTGTTTAGGTTGTTTCTTTGTTTATTTATGTTGATTCGTTATGTTGTTTGCGAAATAACGAACCAGCAGGTTACATTATGAACAGGAAGTGCCGACTCTATCTTTTACCATTGTTGTTTGTTGCCCTGACAGTCAATGCCTGTGGCGGGGGGCCTGAAGGGCAACCGCAATCCGGTCGAACGTCCGATGTTCTGCATATCGCGGCAGCGGCAAATCTCAGTTATGTTATTTCAGGGCTTATCGATGCTTTCAGAGAGGAGCATAGTGAGTATGCGTTGACAGATATCCGGGTTACAAAGGCGTCCAGCGGTAGCCTTACTGCCCAGATTCGCAACAGCGCGCCATTTGATCTTTTTCTTGCAGCCAATGCGGGTTATCCCGAAACCCTCTATGCTGATTCATTGACGGTCGGGCCGCCTGTGGTGTATGCGGAGGGCATTCCGGTGATGGTCTATCGACAGGAAATAGACGGGGAAAAGGGGGTTGCCTGCCTTCTTGACGTATCGGTTGAAAAAATCGCGCTCGCAAAGCCTGAACTTGCTCCATACGGTGAAGCCGCGGTCGAAATTCTATCTCGTGCGGGGATTCTGAAGCAGGTTGAGAACAAATTTGTGTACGGCTCATCTATAACCCAGGCGTTTCAACATGCGATTACTGCAGCCGATGCAGGTTTCATCGCGGCTTCGCTTCTCTTCGGCGACTCTGGAAAGGAGATGGAAAAAGCAGGAATGCGGTCGATAGGGTTCGCGCCTGATTCATATAATCCGGCAGCACTGCGTCAGGCAATGGTGCTTCTGGATTCCTCCAATGAAGCGGCACAGGTATTCTACAGCTTTATGCAGGGAGAACGGGCTCGTGAAATCTTGAGAAACAATGGCTACAGGGTTGAATGAACAGGATACGTGCTACGGTTACCGGAATAGATCGCAGAGAAAACCTGCACCGGGTGACGCTTACCGGGGTAAATCATGAGTTCACGCTGATAACGCTTGAACTGGGAGAGGAATATGGTATCGGCGCTCTGGTTGAAATACATTTCAAATCAGCACATGTTTCACTGGCGAAAAATATCTCGGGCCAGGTGAGCATTGCAAACCGGCTTGAAGCTACCATTGTCTCGTTGCGGGAGGGAGAGCTTCTGGCGGAGATTGTTCTCGATAGTTCAGTCGGCAGATTTTGCGCCCTGCTTACCGCCGAAGCAGTCAACAGGATGCAGCTGGTTGCCGGTGACAGGGTGACAGCGCTCTTGAAAGCAAGTGATCTGTATCTTTCAAAAGCAGGTGAACTATGAACCCGAATTTTGACGCGGAACCGTTTTTTCTTTCGTTCAGGCTTGCGGCTATAACGACGGCGGTGCTCTTTGTGCTTTGCGTTCCTCTGGCATGGAAGCTTTCACAGACACGGTCGGGTTACAAGCCTCTTGTCGAGGCGCTCATCAGTATGCCGTTAGTGCTTCCTCCTACGGTGCTTGGATTTTATCTGTTGATATTTTTCTCCGACCGCTCTTTTCTCGGCATGTTTTTAAAAGAGATACTTGATATTCAACTGGTGTTTTCTTTTGAAGGTATACTTATCGCTTCCTGTATCTACTCTCTGCCGTTCATGCTTCAGCCTCTCGAGTCAGGAATGGAACAGGTGCCTGCAAAACTTGTCGAGGCATCCTACACGCTTGGAAAGTCTAAACTTCAAACGCTTTTTCATGTGATACTGCCTAACATCAAACCATCGATCCTTACCGGATTGATCATTACGTTTGCTCATACAGTCGGTGAGTTCGGTGTTGTTCTCATGGTTGGCGGCAGTATTCAGGGCGAAACAAGAGTTGCTTCGATAGCGATATATGAACTGGTCGAACTCCTCGATTACAGAACCGCTCATATTTATTCCATTATTCTGATCGTCTTCAGTCTGGCGGTACTCTTGGTTGTCTATGTTCTGAATCATCGAAACAGGGTCACAGGTTGAGATCATGCTGGTATCATCACTGAAAAAAAAACTCGCAGGTGCGGAAGGCGATTTTCTGCTGCAAACCGATGTTGAGATCGTCCGCGGGGGAATTACGGCAATTGCCGGGCCTTCAGGCAGCGGAAAAACAACATTTTTGCGAATGCTCTCCGGATTGACTTCTCCTGACGAAGGCCTGCTGGAGGTTGACGGAGAGGTGTGGTTTCGGAAAGAGTCGGGGAGAAAAACGGAGGTGAACCTCAAACCACAGCAGCGGAAGGCTGGAGTGGTTTTTCAGGGGTATGCACTTTTTCCGCACATGTCAGTACTGGGAAATATGCTCTATGCATCGCGTGACATGGTGCTGGCTGAAAAACTTCTGAACATGACCGGCCTGCAACAGCTGAGGCATGTGAAACCTCGAAATCTGTCTGGTGGTCAGAAACAGCGGGTGGCACTTGCCCGGGCGCTTATGCAGCAACCGCGGCTGCTCCTGCTTGACGAACCGCTTTCAGCTCTCGATGAAGCAATGAAATCAGTTCTGCAGGATGAATTGATCAACGTGAACCGGGAGCTTGGAGTAACCATACTTATCGTTACGCACGATTCAAGTGAAATGTACAAGTTATGTGATCGTGTTCTTCTTTTTGAAAAAGGGAGCATCATCACTGACACGTCACCTCGTGAACTGTTTGTCGAGCGTGCTACAACGCAGAAGTTCGCGTTCAAGGGAGAAATTCTTGAAATACGTGCTGTCGATGCGGTCTCTATAGCCGTCGTTGCGATAGGCAACAACCTTGTTGAAGTGGTAATCGATTCGGATGAAAAAGAAACCCTTCAGGCGGGGGATGTCGTTATTGTCGGCACGAAAGCGTTCAATCCGACTGTGCGGAAGTTTGCAGCAAGGGATTTTGATTTTTCAAGGCTCTGATTTTCGCCACCACGTGACAGCTTATTTGCTCAAGGCGCCTGTTGGGCAGCGCTCAACAAGAAGCCGCAGGATTTCATGGCCATCTTTTCCCGTCTCTTCGAGTGTACGCACACAGATGCCGCAGTCGACGCATTTTTCCCGTTCAAAACGGATCTCCTGATTCCTTGTAATGGAGAAATCTTCATTAACGCCATGCTTTTGTTCCTGGGCTACGCCGTATACAGAGGAGAGGTCGCGAAGTGTACAGTCATGACTGTTTGTGCAGCTGCAACGCATGCATCTCAGCGCTTCCTCTCGTGCGCTTTTTTGTGAAAGGCCGGCTGAAACTTCTTCGAACCCGCCTGTACGCTGGTGCAGGGGCAGTTCCCGCAGCTCTGCCCTTGGGGCTGGTTGTGTTCGCTTGTAGAACGCTCCGGGAGCCTGATCTCTCGGGCCGTAGGTTGCATTGAAGAGGGTCGGGGCAGCGGTAACCGGTTTGTCTTTGAGATAGAGGTGTACGGCACGAGCGGCTTGTTTGCCTTGTTTGACCGCGTTGATCGCGGTATCGGGACCGGTGACGCAGTCTCCTCCGGCAAAAACCCACGGGATTGAGGTTCGGCAGGTTTCAGGATCAACTGCCACCGTTCCGTTCGTTGTCGCAATTTCCGGGTTTTCAAGAATGGTGATGTCCACCTGCTGGCCGATGGCGGAAATGACTTGATCCGCCTGGAGAGCATATGCAGAATGTTCAACGGGAACCGGCTTTGCTCTTCCGCTCTGGTCGGGGGTTCCCATTTTCATTTTCTGCACGATAAGCGTTATGCTCTCTTCATCTTTTTGTATGGAGAGCGGAGCAGTGAGAAAATCAATGGTGACGCCTTCATGCAGCGCTTCCTGAATTTCTGAACGATTGGCAGGCATCTCTTCGATAGTTCTTCTGTAGAGAAGGCGAACAGACCCGGCGCCAAGGCGAAGAGCCGTGCGTGCGGCATCTATTGCAGTGTTTCCTCCCCCGATTACCACTACCTTGCGGCCGGTTGAATGCAGGGTTCCGGATGCGACACTGTTCAGGAAATCAATACCTGAAACAACGCCTTCAGATTTTTCTCCCTCTATGTTCATCTCTGCTGATTTCTGGGCGCCGAAAGCAAGATAAACGACATCGAAACCCTCCTTTTTGAGACTTTCCAGAGAGGTATCGCGACCAAAAACCGTGTTACAGAAAAAGTTAGCGCCCATAGCTCGCAGTGGCGCCAGATCTGCCTCTATGATCTCTGCCGGAAGCCTGAAGAGCGGGATACCGTAGCGCATCATTCCTCCGGGTTCTGCATGAGCGTCAAAAACCGTTACATCATGCCCTTCACTCAGCA
>Ga0272443_10001814_pt1 | contig 29306 bp, 26 predicted proteins | sample SSMAcet12_FD_193581 | JGI IMG/M metagenome (GOLD analysis project Ga0272443, IMG submission 193581) | Marine sediment archaeal communities from Little Sippewissett salt marsh, Falmouth, MA, United States - SSM-Acet-12 | ecosystem: Environmental > Aquatic > Marine > Wetlands > Sediment ... | reverse complement strand
TTCAAACGACCATCCACCAGGTACTTGGTGCCCGCCCTGGAGATACGGATATGAACATTCAGAGGACCGGACAGCCCCAGAATCTGACCATCTCCTTCTTCATGTCCCCACCAACCGGGTTCAAGTGTATAATCAAAGTCCCTGGGACCACGGGAGAGGGAACTTATGTCAAGGTTCATCGAAAACGGACCTGTCAACTATCAAGGGTGACTGACGATGCTTTTAATCCGCCAAAGGCGGACGAGTCCGCCACAATACCGGCGAACAAGGGTTAATTCCCCGCCGCTTGCGGCGTTTCATTGCCTTTATAGAACCCCCGCTGCTCTGCGGCGGGGTAGTTCATTAAGTTAAGATGGCATTTATATATCACACCGGCCTTTTGTCAAGAAATTAATCCACTCAGTACCCCGGCAAACAGAAGAAAACGGTCTCATTCAGCAACCCTATATTTTAAAATTTTTCTTTTTTTATTGACAGTTAGGGCCTTATTTTATTATAATTAAACAAAAAAAAGATACATTTGATTCTGTCAGTTTCGATATTGCCTATGTGGAGATATAGAGAACGATTAACTTACTACGAAAAATTGAGGCGTTCACTGTATGAAGTTTTAAGAGACACCCTCGAGCGCCGATTGATGAAAGTTTCGCTTATTGATTCTTTTTATAATTATCAGAAGAATAAAGTCGAATACAACTTTTTAGATAAGAGTGAGCTTAAACCCAAATCAAAGAAATTTGAAAAGGAATCAGATCTATTCAACACCTTTATTGTTATTTTCTGTGAAGGGATTGTCAGCCCCCGAATAAAAAACTATATCCGCTTTTTCCCCGAAAATACCGTTATTAAAAAAAACCTTGAATACCTTGCCAATTTTTCCTTGTACAAACGGTTTCATCAAAATTTACGGCATTTTTATAGCCCCGGGTTTTTGGAATTCCTCGAAAAGCTGATAAATGTCGATTACGCCCTTCTCATTCAACAGGACCCGACGGTTAAAAAGAAATATAGATATTCGTTGACACACCTGCATGTTAAAATTGACTGGCCCATTGCAGATGCGGCAGAGGACCTGGCCAAATGGCTTAGATACGTTCAAAACCATTTATACGAGAAAAGTGATAAAGAGGCACGTGTTCTCCAGAATAAGCTCTTTGAATACTACGGCTGCCATCATAGTGTCGGGGGGCGTCGGACTGCTGGGCTTATAGCCGCCCAGCTTCTAAGGAAACTGGATCACATTTCAACCGTGTTTGTCTCCAGTTCTGAATCACGTTCAATGTATAAATATTCTGAGCGGGGAACCTCGAAATTTTATCTCATACAATTAACCAAAGATCAGGTCAATGCCCTGGCACAGAGAGAAGGCATGGATCCCGACATCTTCACATCCACTTACCTGTACCCGGCAAAAAAGTATTATGTAGGAATATCTGAGGCATCCTACGGCCCCACGGTTCACTCAAAACCCCCGGAGGATGGTAAACTTCGCAGGGTCAAACCGGCCTACAATTGGCTTAAACTTCGCGACGAATTTCTCCATCCAAAAGTTGACGCTTTAGACGCCAGGCCAATCAATTATAACTGGGTCTACAGTACCACAGATTGATGTAGGGAAACCGGTATTTCACACCCTGATCCTCAATACATCCCTCCAGGTCTTCTATTTCAAAATAAACCAGATATCCAGATACCGGTGCCATTTGAGTGTAACCACGTGCCCATCCTCGGCCAGAATTTTGAAATAATTATGGTCTTGTTCGACCCAGCGGTCTAGAATCTTTGTCACCTGGAATTTTTTTCCATCCCTCACGAAATAAAAAGGCCGTTCGTTTGCTTTGTAACCGGAGTAGGCAACGACCTCTATTTGTGTATATTTCGAGTCCTTATGCATCCCAAAACAATGGGTAACCCCTTTACTTCTTGGTCCATACAAAAAAATATTAAACACCTTTTAATCGGAAATAATGATTCACATTATACACACCCACCACCAAAACACCAGCAGATTAACCCCAAGTCCTTCTTGTTTCCTGACGACCAGTGTGTTACACTCCCCACGATTTTCCAGACGTTTACCCCAACGTCGCATAAAATTTGAGTTCAAAACGGTATAGATTGGGTCGGCAAAGGGCGATTGATCATTTTCAAGGACGAAAACGTATTAAACATACGATGAGGTCTTGAAAATGGGGAATCGTTTTTTGATGGCCTGATATAGACCGAGTGAAGCGCTTTTGGACCAAATATTTATGCAACGTCGGGGTTTAGCAGGCGTCAATTTCGAGCAAGTGTGTCTCTTAAAATATGCGCCACAAATGGAGGGCCTCTCAACATTTAAAGCTGAAATACAATCCTGGAGGTTATCACAACCCATGACCCAAGAGAAAATTGTGACACGGTTCCCACCCAGTCCCACCGGCTATCTGCACATCGGCGGGGCAAGAACGGCTTTGTTTAATTGGCTTTTTGCCAGACAAAACGGCGGAAAATTCGTGCTCAGGATCGAAGATACAGACAAGGCAAGATCTTCGGATGAAACAACTAGGGCCATCATAGAATCCATGGAATGGCTCGGCCTTGATTGGGACGAAGGGCCCTATTTCCAGTCACAGAGATATGATATTCATCATGCCTTTATAGAGCGGCTTCTCACTACCGGTCAGGCCTACCATTGTCATTGCTCACCGGACGAACTGGAACGGGCAAGAAAAGCCGCCATGGCCAGAGGACAAAAACCCAAATACGGCGGGAAATGCCGTGACTTGGGACTTGGCCCGGCCCCGGGTTCAGTGGTGAGGCTCAAAACGCCAAAAAACGGGGTAACACAATTCAATGATCTCGTTAAAGGGCGCGTCCGATTTGACAATGAAGAGCTTGATGATCTTATTCTGAGACGATCGGACGGGAGCCCGACATATCACATGGCCGTGGTTGCCGATGACATCAGCCTTGGCATTACCTATGTTATCCGGGGTGATGATCATGTGAACAACACGCCACGTCAAATATTGATCTACAAAGCCCTGGGAGAGCCCCTCCCCCAATACGCCCATGTCCCCATGATCCTGGCACCGGACAAAACGAGATTGAGCAAAAGACATGGGGCCGTATCGGTCCTTGCCTACAGGGATATGGGTTATCTACCCTACGCCTTACTCAACTCGCTGGCCAGATTGGGATGGTCTTATGGAGACCAGGAAAAATTTACCAAAGAAGAACTCATCGAAAAATTCTCACTTAAAAATGTGGGCAAGTCTGCCGGTGTCTTTAATGCAGAAAAGCTTCTGGACCTGAATGCCTGGTATATCCGAAATTCTTCAGATGAGTTTCTCGCACAGGAGCTGACCCCTTTTCTACAACAATTCGGTTTCAATGGACTGGTGCACGAAAAGGTAAAAGAAGTGGTTGCCACACTAAAGCCCAGAAGCAAAACCCTGCTGGACATGGCTGAAGGCGCCTGTTTCTACTTCCAGGAGGAAATCACCTATGAAAAGAAGGCCGATGACAAATTTTTAAAACCGGATATCCTGAGATTACTTGAAGACATCCATGACCGTCTTGAAAAAGCCACTGATTTTGACCTTGAAAATCTTGAGAAGATTTTCAAGGCCTATCTCGCGGACAATGAAATCAAGCTAAAAAAAGTGGCGCAGCCGATCAGAGTGGCGCTTACAGGTAAGACAGCAAGCCCAGGCATCTTTGAGGTAATGGAAATTTTGGGTAAAAAAAAGGTGCTTGAAAGGCTCGCAAAGGCAATTGCGTATATCCGGTCTAAATCAAGGGGCTAGCTCAATCAATATAAACAGGTTCCCTTAAAATGAGTTTTATGGCGGTTGTCGCACCAGCGGCTAATTGGGGGTGGGTTTCCTTGAGGTTAATGACCTGTCTAAGATGATCCGCTGTCCTCATTATGAGGGATGCCATGTCCCCTTCATTCACCGGCACACAGGTCAAAAGTTCCTCCCAGGGGACATTTCTAGCCCACATGAACAGGGCGGCTGCAGGCCAGAAAAGAATGGGGGAAGACTCAAACCCCCGTTTGCTTTTTAATTCCCTTATATTTTCAATCTGATTAATAATTTTATTAAACGGTTGTTTAACATCAGTTAAGTTAAAAGCCCCATTGACCATTGGCTCCAATTCAAGGGCTCTATCCCACACAAAAGGCGCCATTGCTCCTGCCATGGCTTCAGGAGAAACGCGATCAAAGCCCCCCCGCCTGATGGCTTCTGCAATCAATAAGGGCTGGTCCAGCCTCAACTTGGATGCCCATTGGCCATCCGGGGTTAATCTGTTGGCCTGATCCACAAAACCGGTTTCCTGCAAAAACCGCACATGACGTTTAAAACTGAGCCATAATCCGCCCCCCATTCCCTCCATTTGGACCCCTAACACTTTAAGATCACTAAGCAATTTCATGAATGGGGTCTTCCTTTTCCCATGGCAGATTTTCACATGGGCACAGGTCTCGCACGGAATCGCACCAAACTGTTCCTCTATCTCTTCTAATCTTTCACCACCGGTACCTGTATTCAGGTCAGAATTCTTAAAATTGAGGATTTTCAGATGATCCCGCTCGATGGTGTCGAATAAGCGATCAAGGCTTTCCATTGGAAAATCCTCAGAAAGTTCAATATGATAATCATAGATAGCCTTTATTTGATTGATGTCTATCCTTTTTAACCTTAATTGATGTTTCTTTTTCCAAGCAGTCTTTGTGATGTTAAGAGATACACATACCAATTTCCCATGATCCGTTAAGGTTCGAAAGACCATATAGGGACTTCCGTTCTTATGAAGAAATATCCTCCCCGGTTTAAGATACTCCCTATACCTGTTTATTAAATATTTATAGCGCATACCCCGGCTGAGCCGTCTGATTTTTTTCTTCAACTCCCCTCTTTTCTGGATGTTTTCCAGAATCTCATAGGGATCAGTTATATCGCATTTACCTTCTGGCAGGGTCTTTTTTAGTTTTGATATGAGTTCATCCCAGCGTCTTTTGACAAAAGCCCCCGTTTCTCTCTCCTGGAAGGAAGCAAATGAAAGACCGATAAGGTCTTTAACCTCCGATGGTGTATGTGACAAAAGCAAATTCAGGGTCATGGAAAAATTGATATGAAGCTGGCTCAAAAGCGGCTCAGGAGGCGCATTATTCAGTTCACTAAGCAGTTGCGGGTCTTGGTGAAGACCTGGAATCACAACCCCAAACCCGATCTGATCCATTCCTCTCCTCCCTGCCCGTCCGATCATCTGATGAAAGTCCGTTGCCGTCAGGTCAGCGAATTCGTGTCCATTGTAGCGGTCGCTTTGCACCAGGACAACGGTCCTGGCAGGAAAATTCACCCCGGCTGCCACTGTAGACGTGGAAAAAATTGCCTCCAGATACCCCTTGCTCATCATCTTTTCAATGAGGGCCTTCCAGTAAGGAAGCTGTCCCCCATGATGGGATCCAACCCTGGATTCCAGAAGCGGTCCCATCTGACGATGTCCCTTTAGGTGAGGAAAATCCCTCACAAATGCGTTTGTCGCTTGTTTAAGTGACGCATTTATTCTGGGTTCAATGTCTGATGGAAGGCAGGTAAAAATGGCCTGATCACAGTCCAATCTCGACTTTAGAAAAAAAATGGCCGGCAAAAGATCCAGATCTCTTAATTGTTTAATAATTCTACCGTAATGCGGTTTTTTCCACCGTCTCCACCCATGGCTTTTGGACGCTAAGAATTTCTTGACCTTGGGGGCAAGACCTTTTTTTCCCGTTAAAGGAACAATAAGGCCCTCATTAAAGAGGAAAAGCATTTTTAGTGGAACGGGTCGCTCTTCCGAGCGGACGATGCGATTTGGCACCCCACGGATCTCCCGCAACCACTCACAAATCTCTTCCGCATTGGATACAGTGGCTGAAAGCAACAAAAGTCTGACACTTGATGGAAGATAGATAAGGACCTCTTCCCAGACAACGCCTCTCTCAGGATCGCTCAGATAGTGGGCTTCATCCAGGATCACAAAATCCGCACGGATACCGGTTCCCTCATGCATGGCATCGTAGAGCTGGTTCCGAAGAATCTCCGTCGTACCCACAATGACGGGTGCTCTGGCATTCTCCTTGCGGTCACCCGTCAAGATACCACAATCAGAAGGTCCAAATTCATGACAGAATTCTTGGTAAATGGAATTGGATAGGGCCTTGAGGGGCGACGCGTACCATACGCTCAGGCCTTCGGCAAGACATGACTGGATTGTCTGGGAGGCAATCCAGGTTTTTCCGGAGCCTGTTGCGGCGCTAACGAGGACGTCATAGTCCTTGATCAGCTCCAGTGCCTCCCGCTGAAATGGATCTGCCCTGAAGGGTTCCGGTTCCGGTACGCCGATTTTGCGGAAAATTGGCCTTAATTCCGGATCTATCCTGGGTTTTCCATAATGGGCCTGTTTATGGGGACCGGAACGACCATGCGTCTTGACCCTCCCGTGTCTTTCCCTTCGCGACCGAGTCTTTGCAGGCCTTCGATAGGACTTCTTATCCTTGCTCATCGGTCAAAGCGGGGTGATTTTTCCTTATGCCTATGCATGAAGTCCCAGGGCTCCTTCGCCCTTCACCCGGCCACTCAACAACTTTAGGCGTTTTAGACAATTTAGTTCACTTTAGGCACTTCAATGATCTCTTCTATTTGATCAGCTCCGAGGAGACCAGGTTCATGTCATTGAGTTTGCCATTCATGGCCATAGCCATGTTGAGGGTATTCAACTTTTCTTCCACTTCATCAGGGGTCTTATTACAGCCATAAATGATCTTGAGACCATTCAGATAAACCCGTTCAACGGCATCCCTTGCAAAAAGCCTTGCTGCGGCATTCATAAATTCACGAGATCGGCTCCCATCCCCTGTATATGAAGCCGCCTTATGGCAGAGCGCCCCCCCAATCTCACACCACGTCATCATATCAGCAAGCAGGAACATCACATATTGAGATTTTGTCAATTTGGTTTTACGGGCCCCCAGAATCACTTCATTCATTGCCCTGATTGTCCGGGCCAAAAGGGGACCGGCGCAGTCCTCTGATAATCTATCAAGACCATCAGCCATTTGCTGATAGAAGCCCCCCTTCGAACGAACCGTTTCTCTCATCCGGAACATGGCAATGATATTTCGCTGTATCTCACTGGTCCCCTCGTATATGGGAAGAATTTTGACGTCTCTCTTTATCTTTTCCACCTCATATTCCCTTATATAGCCGTATCCGCCGAAGGCCTGGATGCCATCATTGGCCATGGCATCAGCAGCTTCTGTAGCAAAATATTTTGCAATAGACCCCTCTACCTGAAGGTCCTCTTCACCGTCATCGAGCCTGTGAGCGACCTCTTCGATATAAGACCGGGCCGCTTCGAGCTCTACGGCATGTGGAACCAGTAATTTATGCGTATAGCCCTGCTTCTCTGATAAAGTTGTTCCGAATTGCACCCTTTCTTTGGCATATTGAATCACCCGTTCAAGCGAGGCCATACCGCCACCCAGGCCGAAGGTGGCAACCATCAATCGGGTAAATCCGAAAACCTTATTGGCCTCCTTTAACCCCCGTCCTTCAACACCGCCTATGAGGTTCTCCACAGGGACAAAAAGGTCCTCTAAGGTCAGCGGGCAGGTATCAGAGGCCCGGATCCCATGTTTGTCCTCATGTTTTCCCGGAATTAATCCCTTGGCGCCTGACTCCACAATAAAAAAAGAAGGTCCCTCGGGCGTATCCGCAAGAATCGTATAAAAATCTGCGACACCGCCGTTTGTGATAAATTGCTTTTGTCCGTTCAATTTGTATCCTTTTATTTGACCCGCATCATCCAGCACACGCTCCGCTTTTGTTTTCAGGGCCTGGACGTTAGAACCCGCCTCAGGCTCAGTGACCCCATAGGCAACGACAAGCCCCTCTTCTGCTATTTTAGTTATGTATGTCTCCTTTTGCTCAGGAGTAGCGCCTACCCGGAGTGGATCCATTCCCAGGCATATGGCCAAAAAAGAAGTGGCTATGCCAAGATCCATTTTTGCCATTCTTTCGGATACTATGGCAATTTCTGTTGCTCCAGCACCAAATCCCCCATATTCTTCAGGGATAAAAATGAGATGAAGCGCAATCTCAGGTCCTAACATGAACCGAATAAGCGCCTCTGGGAATTCCCCTTTTTGGTCCATTTCCAATTTGGTTTCAAGAGAGAGCTTCTCTCTTTCCAGCTTGGCAACTGTATCAAGCACCATGGATAAAGTTTCCGGATCCATTCTTTTCTGTTGTGTCATTCAAGACCCTCCCTTTTATGTTTTGCTCCCATATCCATAAACATCCCAGTCTTAATTTTGATGAACTCGTAAAAAGTCATAAATTAGACGGCACAGTAAAACGTTCCAGATGTAAGGCGCGCGAATCTTTAGGAATGAGGCGTATTAATAAGACCGTCGGAATGATTTACCCTGTTAAATCGGCTTCGCCGTCTCGCATAGCGAGAATTTAACAGGGCGAGGACGGAGCGCAACGTCCCGATGGACTAAATCGGGAGACTCTTTACGAAGCCGTCAATTTTTAATTCTGTTCTGACGATACTGATAATACGCATCTCTAATGGCGACATAGGGGTCAAGCGCGGCCTTTTTAAGCGCCTCATATTCACCAATGGAGAGAGACGTTGTATTGACCCGTTCAAATCCGTTGATAATGATCCATTCACCAGAATCCAGGCGGATCCAGCCTTTAGGATCAACAAACATATCTCCCACTAACCCGGCGGTTCCCCGAACACTGGAGGGGCCCAAAAAAGGCCAGTTAATAAAAAACCCCGGCCCAAGGCCATATACCCCCAGTGTCTGGCCAAAGTCTTCATCTTGCTTTTCGAGTTTTAGTGCGGTCTGTGCCGGGTCCATTAAACCGAGCATGCCAGCGGTTGAATTCACAAGAAACCGTAGCAATTCACTCCCAACGCCAACGAATTTTCCCTGTAGCAGGCAATTAACCGCACGAATGGGCATGGTCAGGTTGGAAAAGAAATTACGGACGCAAACCCTGAATTGATCAGGCGTCACCTTTTTATAACCGGTTGCAACGGGTTTGAGTATCCAAAAATAGAGTTTATCGTTAAAATAAAAAAAAACGCGGTTAATCGACTCAAAGGGATCACGAATAAAATCACCTTCCATTTCTCCCATTGGTATATCATCAAAGTCCTCTTCGTCTTCCGCCTGCTCATAGCTATCCTTTTGGCAGAGGCTCAAAGGTCGAGCACGACCCGTCGCAGGGATCCCCTCATCGATACCATTAGAATTCACCACCGCTACAAGATAGCTGCCATCCAGATCCGGTATCAAAAATCCGTAACCGGCTCTCTCCTGAAAAGAGATCGATGATACAGCCCTTTCCGCGGCAAAAGAAGGCGTCTGGAAAGGATAAAAAACAAAAATTGAAAAACTAAAGATCCAAAAAAAATTTCTCACGCAGCTTGAATTCCTTTCATTGGGATATCAGGGCGTACACCCTCAAAAACGCTATTGCTTCTCAACTTTGGCCTTTAGTTTTTTAATAAAGTCTTTATAGGATGACCTCACAATGATGCTGTTGAATTGGTTACGGTAATTGTTAACGAGGCTGACCCCTTCAATGGATACATCATAAACCAGCCAGTCATCACTTGTCTTCTTAAGCCGGTACTCAACGGCGATTTCTGTCGCTTGTGCGGTCAAAATCTTCGCTTTTACCACCGCGTACTTTCCATCGACCTCTGCCCCTTCATAAAACACCTTTTCTCCCGAATAACCTTCTACTCGATCCAGATAGGTCTGTTCCAGCAGTTTTCCGTAAAGATCGATAAACTCCTTTCTTTCCTCTTCTGTCCTTTTTTGCCAGTGCCGTGCAAGGGTCCTCCGGGCCATCTCCCTTCGATTAAACTGATCACTCACAGCTTCTCGAACCAGACGTTTTCTCTCCGCTGCCTTTTCAGGGCCTTCAAGCGAGGGATCCGTCAGAATGGCAATAATTCTATCGGTTGCTTTCCTGATCATTTCGGTCGGCTCCCCTGCCATAGCAGGTATGGGGATACAAACGACACATGTGAAAAAAAACACACCTACCCACAAATACAATTTATTCATACATATCTCCCGAATTCAGTTCAGTTAGACTCCAAATCATTCTTTATTTGTCGGAGACAGACCCAAATACATATTTAGAGATGAGTTGCTCTATATCAATAGGGGGCTGGGTATCACGAATAACGCCGCCCGGATCGAGGTTTTCGTCCAAACCGCCGGGGGAAATCTCAACATATTTTTCTCCAATAAGCCCCTTTGTCTTTATAGAGGCAATAGCGTCCTCCTGAATTTTTATCTCCAAAGGGAGGGACATTGTCACCCTTGCCTGATAATCATCCAGGATGATCTTTTTCACCCGCCCTACGTCTACACCTGCTATGACAACAGATGAGCCCGTTTTCAAACCCCCACTGCTGGAAAAAACCGCATGAATTTCATACCCTTTATCGCCAAATACTTCCAGTTGTCCGAGTTTTATGGTCAGATAGGCAAGACAAACCATCCCGGCAATTATAAATAAACCCACTCCTAACTCAAGATCAAATTTTTTCATTTATGTCTCCCTGACATCCTTAACCCTGGACCATAGTATTCGCGGTTTGATGTCTTATTATACCATTGATGGATTCACCCACAAATGCATTGACAATGGGCTCACTCGAGGACATTAACTTTTCTGGTGTATCATCAGCCCAGATAATGCCCTCATGCAGCATGGCAACCCTCTCCACAATATCGAAAACCTTTGGAATCTCATGAGTGACAATGATACCGGTAAATGAAAGTCGCTTATGACACGAATCAATAAGACTGAGAATGGCGGCTCCAATAACAGGATCCAAACCGGTGGTCGGTTCATCAAACAGCATGATTTCGGGATCCATGACAAGGGCCCTGGCAAGTGCAGCCCGTTTGACCATTCCGCCGCTGATTTGAGACGGGTATTTATACTCCGAACCTTCTAATCCGACATGTTCCAGCTCATTAAATACCCTCTCCCTGATCAGTTCATTATTCATTAAGGTCTTCTCTTTCAAGGGGAAAGCCACATTCTCAAAAACGGTCATGGAATCAAATAAGGCGCCACCCTGAAAAAGAAAACCCAGTCGATCTCTCAGTTTTGTCAAGTCTCGACCCCTTAAGTCGCTCATATCCATTCCATCTACAATCACGCGCCCACGATCCGGTTTCATCAAACCAACCACATGTTTGAGAAAGACACTTTTGCCACTACCGCTGCCCCCTATCAGGGCGATAACCTCCCCCTTCCTCACCTCTAAAGAGACGCCTCTCAGGACATCTTTTCCGTCGAATTTCTTATGCAGATCATCAATCTTGATCATTACATGCCTTAAAAGAGAAGCGAGGTCATGACATAATCCCATACAAGGATCAGCACCGAAGACATAACCACCGCCTGGGTTGTGGCTTTACTGACCCCCTCCGCACCGAACCCGGTAAATATTCCCGTGTAAAATCCCTTGTAACAGCAGACCCAAATGATGATAACGCCAAAAGTCAAGGATTTATATAGGCCTTCCATTATATCCTTTATATCCACATAGCTCGTCATCTCTCCAAAATAGATGCCGCCGCTGACGCCGAGCATTTTCACTCCAACCAGATACCCCCCCAAAATGCCGACCACATCAAATATGGCGGTCAAAAGAGGCATAGAAATGACTACCGCAAGGAGGTTCGGTACAATAAGATAACGGTAGGGATTTAGACCCATGAGTTCAAGCGCATCGACCTGCTCACTTATGCGCATGATTCCGATTTCTGCGGTGATCGCCGAACCTGCCCTACCGGTAACCATCAGGGCGGATAGGACCGGGCCCAACTCCTTGATAAGTGCAAGACCCACCATAGGACCCAGAAAGGCATCGGAACCAAACCGATTGAGGCTGTAAAAGCCCTGGAAGCCCAGGACCATACCCGTAAAACCGCCTGTGAGAAGGATCACTGAAGAGGATTGAAGTCCAATAAAGCGAATCTGTTTCAGAATCCGCGTCAATTTCAGGGGAGGGATAAAGACATAGAAGAAGGTCTTGAGTAGGAATACCCCCATGACGCCCATTCTACGCACATATACAAGTGTGGCCGCTCCCAATGTCCGGATAAAATTCATGGGCGCAAGTCTTTCAAATCTGGATATTGATGTCAAATTCAAATTAAATATCTTTGTAAGCACTCACGGAGTCCCCGCTTCCGCTTCCCTTCAGGCGGGATCTTCCACAGGGTTCAACTAAATATCTTTTAACCGCACATTCGCAGGCGAGTTTTCAATAAGCGTGCTGAAGCCCTTTAAGCATTCAGCAAGCTTTTCCAGTTCCCCGGACCGGGCAACCGGTATATTATCACTTCCATGTCCTTCAAGGCTGTCTATTACATACTTAATAGTCATCCGATCTGTAGCGTGTGCAGGGTGATATGCCACCCCCTTATCTCCGTCCACATTGATCTCTGCAACAATACCGGACTCAACCAATTCATATAAAATCAAGCGAACAAGACGGATGGGAATTCCCAGCTCCTGTGATATCCGGGTTTCGTTCCAGGATTTGTCTAAACCGGAAAAACTCTTTACCAGCAAATGCACAACCCTCAAGGCCAACAATCTCTTAAAAGAACCACTTATCCGCAAACAATCCGGCTCAAATTCAAAGGTGTCCACGTTCTGATACGCAAAGGATATCTCTGCACCAAAGAGAACGATGAGCCAGCTATATTGCAGCCATACCAAAAAAAGGGGAAGCGCTGCAAAACTACCGTAAATGGCATTATACCGGGTAACCCCGACCTGAAGATTGATGTATCCCAGCTGAAAGATTTGAAACAAGGCCCCGGCGATGAGTCCAGCCAGTACGCCCGATTTGAAATTGACTTTGGTATTGGGCATAAAAATATACATAAATGAAAAAAGAACCCATATTGCGACATAGGGCAGAAACTTAAGCATAAAAAATATAGCAGGAGCCACAACACCCAATATTGACATTTTTTCAATAAACACTTCAATCTGGCCGGAGATAATTACAGTGACGGTACTCGACATGATAAAAAGAACCGGGCAGATAAGCATAATAGAGAGATAGTCTGTGACCTTTCTCCCGAAAGATCTTCCTTTTTTGACCCCCCAGAGATCATTGAATGATTTTTCAATATGCCCCAATACCTTGATAATGGACCAAAAAAGAAGGATAATGCCAATGCCGGCCATCACCCCGCCCTTGGTGTTTTCCAATAGGGCATGAGAAAAATTAATAATTCTGGTAACCACCTCCTCATTGCCTTCCAACCATGTGAAAAGTTCTTTTTCAAGCGTTTTTTCAAAACCAAAGCCTTTTGCAATCCCAAAAAGCATGGCAAAGACCGGCACCACTGAAAGCAAAGAATAGACGGTTAAGGCCGACGCCCGCAGGTGGCAGTTGTCTTCCGAGATTCCCCGCAGGGACAGGACAAGGATCCTCAACTGCCTGATCAAAAACGCTTTTGAGCGAGAAAGGTTTTTTATCTGGATTCTCCAGACATCATTCTTCAAAAACTCAATAATCTTGGGAATATTCATGCGACTAAACTCTATCCATGACCCGGTAAATCTGATTCGGGCAAAGCGGAGATCCTGCTTTATCAGGAAACCCAATCGGTCATCGGCCGGCAGGGTTGCATAAGATCAAAAAAAACCCTATAATGCATCTGAGTCAAAATAAGCCCGGTCATTTGAAATTGCTTGACCTTTAAGTATATCATAAAAAAGTCATTTCTGAGAAGTATTATTACGGATAGGGTTCGTTATAATTGATATAGGGCATGAGATAGCCTAGGAGGCTGTCCGAGCATGGCTATTTTCCCCAATCTCTGCTTCAGGCTCAAATTATAATCCTCGAAATACTTCAATGTATTCCTGTGGTTATAATTTTCGCCTTCCTTGATCTTGAATAAAATATCTCATTCTCAGACAGCCTCCTAGCATGATAAAAGCGAGGTCCATTTTATGACAAAAAAAATTATCATTTATGGCAAAGGCGGCTGACCGCATACACAAGATGCCAGGTCGGCATACGGGGAAGACGCGCAGTACGTGGATGTAAAAAAAGAAAGCGACAAGCTCCAGGAGATGCTGACGCACTCGGGTGGCGTCCGAAAAGTACCGGTTATCGTTGAGGGCGAAAAGGTCACCATTGGTTACGGCGGGACCTGAGGGATCTGAAAGCTCATGGTTCATGAGCAGCCCAAGATTTTGTCTTAACCACTCAGTACGCCCGGGCATTCAGCAACCCTTCACCTGATGACTTTCATCCGGCAGCGCCATGAGATCATAATGAGAATCTCTGGACATATGGTTTTGCCCCTTTAAAAAGAGTCGTAAGGAAGGAATTAGACATGAAAATCGATCAATTCCCTGCGGACATTCGCCCCTATATCCTGCCTGAGCCGCAAGGAGAAATGATTTACAGATGCATCGGGTGTAAAAAAGAATTTGATATTGCTCGACTGCTTTACACCTGCCCTGATTGTGGGTCTGTGCTGTTGCTGTATTCAAAGAACATGGAAACCATCCGTGAGGGTGGCGGGAAAAAGTGGCGTAAAATCTTTGATTACCGCAGGATGCTCAATCACAAGGCCCTAAAAGGCATTTTCCGCTATTATGAATTCATTGCGCCGGTGATCCCCTTGGAGCAGATTATCTACTTAGGCGAGGGGCACACGCCCCTGGTTGAAGCAAATACCCGGCTCAAAGAGAAGGTTGGCCTCAATTTCTATTTCAAAAACGATGGGCTTAATCCCAGTGCATCCTTCAAAGACAGGGGGATGGCCTGTGCACTCAGCTATATCAATCATCTTGCCAAAAAGGAAAATATGGGTGATCTCCTGGCCATCTGCGCTTCTACCGGAGACACCTCAGCGTCCGCGGCCCTTTACGCCTCTTATCTGGAAGATTTTCTCAAATCGGCTGTTCTTCTGCCTGAAGGAAAGGTGACGCCACAGCAGTTATCACAGCCACTGGGAAGTGGCGCGCGGGTCATGGAAATGCCCGGGGTCTTCGATGACTGCATGAAAGTGGTGGAGTCTCTCGCAGAAGATTATCACGTGGCGCTTTTGAATTCAAAGAATAGCTGGCGTGTATTGGGTCAGGAATCCTTCTCTTTTGAAATCGCCCAGGATTTTGATTATGAAGTGGGAGACAAAGTCATCCTGGTACCCATTGGCAACGCCGGTAATATTACGGCCCTTATGAGCGGCTTCCTTAAATTTTTTAAGGCCGGAATCATCGATCAGTTACCCCGGATAATCGGTGTACAGTCTGAACATGCGGATCCGGTTTACAAATACTATTTGGAAGAAAACCCGGAAAAGCGGAATTTTGTGCCTGTGACTGTCAGACCGAGTGTTGCCCAGGCAGCCATGATCGGCAATCCTGTCTCCATGCCACGGGTCATTGAACTGGTTCGGGAGTACAATCGTGCGGCTGAAAAGAATAAGATCTCCGTTGTCCAGGTCAGTGAACAGGAGATCATGGATGCCATGATCATTGCCAACAGAAATGGAAATATTGCCTGCACCCAAGGGGGCGAATCATTAGCTGGGCTGCAAAAGGCACAGGATGCGGGATATATCCGGCCAGATGAGGTTGCGGTCCTTGACTCAACCGCCCATATGCTTAAATTCGGCGTTTTTCAGGACATGTATTTTAACGATGCTTTTGATTCCGGGTTTAATATCAATCCCAAACCAGAACTGAAAAATGCACCGATTCCATTGCGATCTGAAAATCTCACACAATATCCCACAACGGAAAAACCATTAGCCGGAGAAGATCTGCGATGTTATGTAAATGAAATGGCCGCGGAAATAGCCAGGATTTTGGGTCTGAAGAAAAAATAGGCCGGGTTCAGTTCTATTACCAGTTCTTTTTTATGCTAAAACTCAAATTCATCGTTGTTGACCGCACCCGGTCATCGTTTTTAAAGGAAGGTGAATCTTTTTATCTGGAACGCCTTCGACGATACGCGCATACGGAATGGGTGGAAGTAAAGCCTGCAAGGATCAAAAAAGGCAGACCCCCACAGGATATCCTGTCTGCGGAAGGGCTTTCAATTTTAAAGAGGTCGCTTCCCAAGGATTATCTGATCGCCCTTGATCGATCAGGGAAGGCCCTGGATTCCAAAGGACTGGCTGCAAGAATTGATGCGCTATCCATTTCCCACAACGGATTGACCTTTGTCATCGGCGGTCCCTTAGGACTTTCAAAGGATGTCTTACAAAGGGCACATGAAACCCTGTCACTCTCCAAGCTTACCCTGACCCATGAAATGAGCCGTCTCATCCTCCTCGAACAACTGTACCGCGGATTCACCATTCTGAACAACGAGAAGTATCATAAGTAAAGCGCCCACGGTCTTTGGAACAATACCCTGCTGATCTGGGCACCTATTTATCATCATCCAGAAAATCCTGGATTATCCTTACTATTTCAGAGGTTTTTCCCGCATAGAAATGATCGGCCCCCTGGATAATATTGAAACGAACGTCGGGATTCCAGGCGTGTATCATTCCTTTAATCATCCCTGGGGGCGCGATATCATCTTCTGATCCGGCAATCACTAACTGGATCTTGGCGCTGTATCCGAGGAAGGAAAAATCAATAAAGTTTACGGGTGGCGATACCATGATTATTCGTCTCATATGTTCAAAGGACTCAATTCCCATCGCATTGACCCATGCCCCAAAAGAATATCCTGCAAGATCAATTGAAGACTTTCCCAGTCCATTGAGATATAAAAGACCCGCCCTCACATCCGCCTGTTCGCCGATCCCCTCATCGTAATTCCCTTCACTTTGCCCTACCCCTCTGAAATTGAATCTGAGGGTCGTATACCCCCTGCTCCGATACGCCCTAACAACAGCCGCAACGACATTGTTATTCATATCACCCCCATAAAGGGGATGCGGGTGGGTAACAATAACGGCCTTTTCCCCGGGGGCATTATCCAAAAGACCTTCTATTCTCACCTTGCCAGCCTGGATAAAAACCCCCTCTTCTTTCATACCGTTCCCCTATCTAAAAAAAAGCATCTCAAAAAGTTCAGTGATAATCCTATTTCCAGGAAGCCCGTATTGCCTAAGACTCTTCCCGAATTCATTGAGAACCTACTATGGAGAGCATAAAATTGTTTGAACATTTAAATGTTACTTGTTCCAGTACATGTCATGAAGTCTTTTCTGCCGTGACTGTCGGAAGGGCTTCGTCATTTCATGGCGTTATGGAATGTCCCGACCTGTCGGGATGGCCCCGAGCGAATGTGAGGGGAACAGGGAGGGGGCAGGCATCACCCGTCCGTAACGCCTTGAAATGACCAGCCCGTGAGACCCGGAACAGAAGAAAAGACTTTATGACATGTACTCAAATCATGTGATCTATTTAATACTCCCCTTCGTACCTTTTCCCCATCCTCGCCATACCCACAACGGACAATGACGCTAGTGTCAATGTCATTTACCAAAGACCAACGATTAAGCTAGGGGAGAGAATTTGGGGGTTCTTGAAGGCACTCTGCCAATGAGGGCAATTAACGAAATCTAGCAGTGACCCAATATTTGCGATTTGCTGCGCCCAAACGACTGGCATTTGACTCCGCTATTTCCCAAAATCTCAAATATTGGGTCACATTCCCAGCCAGGTTTACAGAGTGCCTTCAAGAATTCTCAAATTCGAAGCCGATTTTTTTATATGAAATTTCTTAAGTTAATGACATTGACGCTGGGGTAAATAGCGATGTTTATCCCAGCCCAAGCTCTCTGGACAAAATGACCCGCATGATCTCAGAGGTTCCTTCCACGATCTGCAACACCTTCGCCCCTTTATAGTAACGTGAGACCGGATACTCTGCCATTAACCCGTATCCCCCGTGAATTTGAACGGCGTCCGAAGCTACCTTCTCAAGCATCTCAGAAGCAAACAACTTCGCTACGGTTGCTTCGAATGCATGCTTTCTCCCCCCGTCTTTTAGCCATGCCGCTTTTAAGTACTGATTCCTTGCCAGTTCAATGGCAACCGACATGTCTGCTAACTTGAATTGAATCGCCTGGAAATTTGAAATGGGGGCCTTAAACTGAACTCTCTCTTTGGCATAACGGAGTGACTCGTCCAAGCATGCTTGTGCGACACCTACACAAATGGCAGCGATACTTATCCGGCCTGTCTGGAGAACCGCTAAATGCTGAGAAAATCCTTTGGTGGGGCTCCCCAACAGGTGATTCTCAGGGATCCGGCAATCTTCGAAAATGACCTCGTGAGTAGCAGAGCCATGCCATCCGAGCTTTTCGTATCTCTTGCCCAGATAAAATCCTGTGGAATCCTTGGGTACAATGAAGGTTGAGATGCGGCCGCGTCCTTGTACCGCTTTTTTGCTAACAGCAGCAATGATAATGATGCTGGCATTATCGAGACCGATATTGGTGATAAATTGTTTGGTTCCATTGACAACCCATTCATCGCCCTTTAAAATCGCGGTGGTTCGAATCGATCCGGCATCAGACCCCGCATCCGGTTCGGTTAATCCGTAAGCCCCGATTTTTTCCCCCCTTGCTATGGGAACCAGCCACTTTTTTTTCTGCTCCTCCGTACCAAAGACATCCAATTCCTGGGCCACGATACTGGTCGTCACATCCAGAAGCGCCCCCAAGATCGCATCACCACGGGATATTTCCTCGATGCACAGGTGTATGCCGACCCAGTCTCCTCCACTGCCCCCATACGCCTCAGATATGGGAATACCCATCATCCCCAGTTCGGCCATCTGATTGATGATATCGTAGGGGTATTCACCCGTGCGTTCGATTTCTTCTGCACGGGGAGCAATCACTTCCTGACTGAACCCCCGGCACATATCACGGATCATTTTGTGCTCTTCGGTCAAATCAAAATTCATGCTGACCTCCTTTATTCATACAGACTGCCATTTTTTCGGATCTTCCCAAAACCGCCAGGGGTCCGTTCACAAAAGGGACCCTTTACTCGCTTATTTGACCCGTGACAATAACCCTCAATTTAGGCTTCAGAGGATTGTCTGTTGAAATGATCAGGTAACCCTTATATTCCCCGGCACCTTTTGATATATCCTCAACCGTTAACCTGTATAAAAATCCCGGTCTGATCTCCTCAAGCGTCCATTTGATATGATCCGACAAATCATTATCTATACCCGTAATTATTAGGGGTCTCTTGTGATTATTGATGATGTTAAGATGTTCTTGGGGGACTTGACCCTTCACACCCCATAAAGAGAGATACCCACCGGGCTCCAGGGACACATGGGGCTTAACTTCCCCCATCAGATAAAGGGCTACGCTTCTTCTCTCCAGGTCATTGGACCAGACAATGGCCTTTTTTTCAAACTCTCCTATGACCCTGCGGGTATCTATGGATAAGGTAATGTTCCCTGTCCCACCGGGAGGGATGACCCTGTCATACCGGGTCGCGAAACAGCCTCAGGCGTGGGTAACCTTTTTTATATTGAGTGGGGCCGTTCCTCGATTGGATACGACAAACGTATGGGTCAGCTCCGTTCCCTCAAAAACAGGAGGGAAGGAATATGAAAAATCCTTGAAGTGGATACCCGGACCATATTCAGATGACCCCAGACATGAGGCACTCCCCTGTAAAAAAGTTACTGTCATGCAAAGAAAACCCACCAAAGCTTTTAACAATTTATTAGGCATTAGTATAATTTCTCCGCAATAATCATTAAATTTTGTGTAAAGCCTCAATCCTCTGAAAAACGGTTCCAATAAGTCATTTTACTTATTCCATATCAGGAAGTGTATTTCAACAAAGATTTTTTTAGGAAAATTATAAAAAGATCAACATCCCTGACCCTATCTCCCTGAAATAGCAATACAATTAATTTTGTATTTTTATGTTGACAGCTAAATAAGTTTCATTATATAAATCATCATTATTTTAATAAATATCATATAGAAAATAAACGCCCCTCATTTTCCTAACAGTTCCCTATCATGGGTATAGAAGAAAGAAAAGTTCGAGAAAAAAAGATGCGCCGCCGGCAGATAATGGATGCGGCCAAAAAAGTTTTTGCATCCAAGGGGTTCGGCGGTGCGACCGTTGAAAATATTACCGAAGAAGCCGAATTAAGTCCCGCCACTCTATATCTCTACTTTAAAAATAAGGATGAACTGTTTGCATCCCTTAACCTCAGAATGCTCGAAGCCCTTATAGCCAAGGTGGAGAATGTTCGCGATGAAAAAGGATTGAGCCCTGAAAAGAAAATAAAGGAGCTGCAAAAGGCACTTTATGACGTCTACCTCACCGATCCTTTGAATGTTGTAAACGTTCTAAGATTCCAATCCAAGGAAAGACTCCGGAACCTTTCTCCCGAGTTAGCATCACAGATCAGAGACTACACTAGAAAATACATGAACGCTATTGCTGAAATTTTTGAAAATGGTGTCCAGGATGGAACTTTTCTCGACCGCCATCCTGCTGCCTTTGCTGATATTGTATGGGGCGTCTTTGGCGGTCTGGTACTGCTGGAAGACACAAAAAAAGGTCTTAAACAAGGCAAGGATCTGCTGAGACCTACGTTAGAACTGGCTCTAGAAATCATCAGCCGGGGTATCAAGAAGTATTGACGATTGAATATTGACAATTGACGATTTATCCACTTTGACGGTCTCGTAAAAAGCCAACTTCTGCATTGCGCTGCATTTCGCAATCATTCAACGTACAATAAGGACGCCTCATGACACCTAAATTTGCACGCCTTGAATTTGACCTTTTTATGAAACCGTCCAAATCGGACTTTTTACGAATTCATCAACATTCAATCTTCAATCGAAAATTGTCCATCAAAGGAGGAGGTTTGAAGAGATGAACGATCTTCCAATGACCTTTCCCAAAATTCTCATCCATAACGCCGAGCGATTCCCCCGTTCAAAAGCAGCCATCCGTGAAAAGGACTATGGGATATGGCAGTCTTACTCATGGCAGGACTACCTTGACCAGGCGAGAGACCTTGCACTGGGCCTGGCCGCATTAGGGTTCAAAAAGGATGACAAAATGGCCATCATCGGGGACAACAGACCCCAGCTTTACTGGGGTCTGGCCGGTTGCCAGTGTTTAGGAGGGGTGCCGGTCCCATTGTACCAGGACGCCATACATAAGGAACTTCATTATATTCTAGATCATTCGGAATGCAGGTTCGCATTGGCAGAAGATCAGGAGCAGACTGACAAGCTCATGCATTTAAAAGATGAGATCCCGAGGTTGGAATATATTATTTATGATGATCCAAGGGGACTTCAAAACTACAAGCATGACTGGCTAATGGCGTTTACCGATATCCAGGAGATGGGCCGCAAGTTCGGCAAAGAAAATCCGGACTATTTCATGAATGCGGTCAATGATGTGAAGCCGGACGACATGTCCATTATTTCATACACTTCGGGTACGACCGGTAATCCAAAAGGCGTTATGTTGACCCACCGTAAAATTGCAGATTGTTCCCGGGGGTTTCTTCAATGGGACAACCTGAATGAAAAAGAAAATGTCATGGCCTACCTGCCCATGGCCTGGATCGGGGACCATATCTTTTCTTACGGACAGGCCCTAACTGCTGGATTTACCGTCAACTGCCCGGAAAGCACCGCCACAACAGTTCATGATCAAAAGGAAATAGGGCCAACCCATATCTTTGCGCCTCCCCGCATATGGGAGAATATCCTAACTCAAATTATGATCAAGATTGAGGATTCCGCCTGGATAAAACGAAAGGCATTTGCCTATTTCATGGGCGTCGCCAACCGGGTTGAGAAAAAGAGGACTGCCAATGAATCCGTCCCGCTCATTGACAGCCTTTTATACAAGATAGGGGATTTTATCATCTACGGGCCTTTAGTGGATAATTTGGGCATGAGCAGGATCAAAGTCGCCTATACGGCGGGGGAAGCCATCGGGCCCGAGATATTTGAATTCTATCGATCCCTTGGGATCAATCTGAAGCAGCTTTATGGCATGACCGAGAGCACCGCGTATATATCCATGCAAAAGGATGGGGATATCGACAACGAGAGTGTGGGGCCACCGGCGCCCGGGGTGAAGATAAAGATAGCAGAAAATGGGGAGGTTCTATACAAGGGTCCGGGCAATTTTATCGGCTACTTTAAAAACCCGGAAGCCACGGCCGAGACCCTTGAAGATGGATGGCTGCATTCCGGGGATGCCGGTTACATGACGGAGCGAGGGCATCTCAAGATCATTGACCGGGCAAAGGATGTGAGCAAGCTAAAAGACGAAACCATGTTCGCGCCTAAATATATTGAAAACAAGCTCAAATTCAGTCCGTATATCAAAGAGTCTGTGGCCCACGGCATGGATAGGGATTTTGTAGCCGTTTTTATTGATATCGATTACGGTGCCGTGGCAAACTGGGCCGAAAGAAGGCATATCGGCTTCACAAGCTACACGGATCTTGCGCAGAAGCCGCCCGTCTATGAACTCATTAAAGAAGAAATTCTTCGGGTCAACAAAAGCCTGAGCGAGGATCCTAAGCTGAAGGGCTCCCAGATCAAGCGGTACCTCCTCTTCCATAAGGAATTGAACCCGGATGACGGCGAAATTACCCGGACCCGGAAAGTGAGAAGGAAATTCATCGCAGAAAAATATGGTAATCTTATAGAGGCGCTTTACACACCAGGCCAGGAGGATGTTGATGTGGATGCGACATTTACCTACGAAGACGGTAGGACAACCACAATGAAGGCCAAACTCAAGGTTCGCGACGTCGAAACCTTTTAGGGTAAACCCATAGATTGGTATGTCATTTTTAACAGCAAAGCAGGTAAGCCATGAACGAAATTAAGGAACCCATACTTCGGGCAGAAAATATCAGCATCTCATTTGGGGGTCTCCGGGCCCTGAATGACATTAGCCTTGAGATATATCCCGGTGAAATCATGGGCATCATTGGCCCGAATGGCGCTGGCAAGACGACCATGCTGAACATTATCAACGGGTTCTACAAACCCGACAAGGGCCGCATCATTTTTGAAGGCAAGGAGCGGCCCAGACATATGAAACCGAACCAGATTGCCGCACAGGGGATCGCAAGGACATTTCAGAATCTGGCGATATTCAGCGGCATGTCGGCGCTTGGAAACATCATGGTCGGTCGGACCATGATGATGCATTCCAATATTTTTTCTCAGGCCCTCTACTGGAAGTTCAGCCAGAAAGAGGAGATTGAGCACAGAGAATCCGTGGAGCGGATCATCGATTTCCTCCAGATCGAAAACATTCGTCGGACACCGGCCAGCATGCTCCCTTACGGCCTCAGAAAAAGGGTAGAACTTGCAAGGGCCTTGGCCGCTGAACCCAAGCTTCTCCTCTTAGATGAGCCCATGGCAGGCATGAATCTGGAAGAAAAAGAGGACATTGCCCGTTTCGTTCTGGATGCCAATGAAGAATTAGGGTACACCATCGCCCTCATTGAGCATGACATGGGGGTGGTTATGGATATCTGTGATCGTATCGTGGTACTGGATTTTGGCGAAAAAATCGCCGAAGGAACTCCGAATGAGGTAAAGGCAGATCCGAAGGTGATCAAGGCCTACCTGGGCGAGACAGGGATTTAGGAAAGGAGTGTTTGTATGGGCTTTTTCTTAGAGGTATTGGTTACCGGGCTTTTGGTGGGGATCATGTATTCTCTGGTTGCCCTTGGCTTTGCGCTTATCTTCAAGGCATCTGATGTCTTTAACATGGCCCAGGGGGATATGAGCCTGCTCGCCGGTCTTGCGCTTGTCGGTTTTCTGGAACTTCATTTTCCTCTTTGGTTGGCCCTTGTCTGCACGATCGCCATCATGACCATTCTGGCCTATACCACCGTATTTATCGTTCTGAAACCCCTGGTTGCCCGGCCCCCGATCATGCTCTTCATGGCCACCTTTGGTCTGGCTTACATGATACAGGGTATCGGTCAGTCCATATGGGGGACCCAGGCAAAGGGACTCGATCTGGGCATACCGGATATTCCTGTTACAATAGGCGGTCTTTTTATGAGTACCTTTGATCTCACCTTTGGGGCTGTTGCTGGTATTTTAGTGGCCATCCTCGTCTGGTTTTTCCATAAGACGCGGACCGGTCGGGCGCTTCGGGCCGTGTCCGATGATCACGAAGCGGCCCTTTCTGTCGGTATTCCCTTGCTGAAGGCCTGGGCGGTGACATGGGTAATCGCCGGTATCGTGGCCGTAGTTGCGGGTATTGCCTGGGGCACCCGCATGGGTGTCCAGTTCAGCATTTCCTACATTGCATTAAAGGCCCTCCCGGTTCTTATTATCGGCGGACTTGACAGTATTACCGGAGTCATTATTGCCGGCCTTGTCGTGGGGGCCGGGGAAAATCTGGCTGAGGTCTTCATTGGCCCCTATGTGGGTGGGGGAATTCAGACATTTTTCCCCTATCTGATAGCACTGCTTGTCCTTTATTTTAAACCTTACGGGCTGTTTGGCAAAGAGATTATTGAGAGGGTATAGATCATGTTCTATAGAGAGTGCGGCAACTACAAGGACAGTTACGCCAGTGACATGGCAATCTTTCCGATCCCTTTGGATCGATATGGATTCATCGTCATGATGATCCTCGCTTTTTTGATCATACCGTTCACCGCCAGTGATTACTGGCTTTCCAACATCATGATCCCCTTTTACTGCTTTGGCCTTTCCGCCATCGGACTCAACATACTGGCGGGGTACGCCGGCCAGATTTCAATAGGGCATGCGGCCTTCATGGCTGTCGGCGCCTATGCCTCATTAATTTTGTATGGGCGCTACGGCATTCCGCTCATCCCGAGCATTCTCGGGGGCGGCTTGGTTTCCTCAGCCGTGGGGACCATTTTCGGTCTGCCATCTCTGAGGATCAAGGGGTTCTACCTGGCCATTGCCACCTTGGCTTCCCAGTTTATTATACAGTGGATCATTGTGCATTGGCAATGGGTCAGTGGCGGGGTCTTTGGAACCGTCGAAACCCCTGATATGAAGATATTCGGATTGCTGATTGACACGCCGGTAAAAAAATACTTCCTGGCATTGGGATGGGTGGTGGTGCTTGCGGTCATTGCAAAAAACCTTGTCAGGAGCCAATTGGGACGAAACTGGCAAGCCATCCGAGATGTGGACTACGCAGCCGAGATCATCGGTGTCAACCTGTACAAGGATAAATTGATCGCCTTTGCCGTCAGCACTTTTTATGCCGGAATCTCAGGCTCTTTGATCACCTTCTGCTATTATGGAGCAGCCAATATCGAGGAGTTTCATGTGATGGTTTCCTTTGCCATTCTGGGCATGATTATTATCGGTGGACTGGGAACCATTCTCGGTTCATTTTTTGGTGCCGGCTTCTTCGTCCTGCTTCCAATCGGCATCAATCAGGTGTTGGGAAATTTTATGGCAGTGGTCCCCAGCGAAATACTATCGAACCTCGAGGCGATCGTATTTGGTGGATTGATCGTGCTCTTCCTGATCGTGGAGCCCTACGGCATGGCCCGGCTTTGGCATACGATCAAAGACAAGATGCGGCTATGGCCGTTTCCGTATTAGATTAGAAAGATGATGATTCGTTAACACATTAAATCGTTTATTGTTTGGCTGGGCAATCGATTGTATCTTTAAACCACAAACCACTAAGAAAAGGAGGGAATTAACATGGGACGTAAACTGATTTTTATAACTTTTGCTTTGGTTCTAGTGTTTAGTCTGGCAGTGATCTCCGGTCCGACAATGGCCGCAGAAGAAAAGAAAGAACCCCTCAAGCAGTACATACCGGTTATTTCATACTGGACCGGTCCCTTTGCCGCAGGCGGTAGTGGAATTGGCGGCGGCTGGGAAGACTTCATGGAATTGATGAACCTTGAAGGCGGTATCAACGGCATCATGTACGAGTGGGAGGAATGTGAATCTGCGTACAATGTGGCACGGGGTATCGAGTGTTACGAGCGTGTCAAGACCCATGATCCCAAACCGATTGTCATCCACCCCATCAGCACGGGCATTACATACGCCCTGATTCCAAAAGGGATAGAAGATAAAATTCCTATCGTATTTGAAGGCTACGGCCGGGCCGATGCAGCGGATGGCCGTGTTTTCGAATGGGCCTTTAACTTTCCCACCCATTACTGGTCTCAGAATACTGCTAAGATCAAGTGGATCGCCATGCAGCAAGGTTGGGACGGTAAGGACATCAATAAAATGGGTCAATACCTCAAAGGGCTGAAGATTGCCAACCTGCATATCGATGTACCCTACGGCCAGGAGACCAAGCCTATCTTGGATGACATGTCCAAAAAGTTCGGCTTCAAGGTTCGGCATTTCCCTGTGCCCTGGCCCGGCATTGACCAGAAAGCCCAGTGGATGGACATCGCCCGTCGTTTTAAAGCAGATTGGGTGATCAACCGGAACTGGGGGGTTTCCTGCACTGTGCCGCTTAAAGAAGCAGCCAGGCTCGGTTTCCCCAGCAATCGTATCCTGGGGGTCTGGTGGTGCGGTTCTGAAGAAGATGTGCTGCCCGCCGGTCCGGCTGCTAAGAATTACTATGCGACTAATTTCCATGGTGTCGGGCGGGATTTTCCGCTAATCAAACGGATTGTGGATAAGGTCTACGGCGCCATGAAGGGTCACATATCCTTTACCCGTGTGGGATCTGTGTTTTACAATCGGGGTGTGGTCACGGGGATCACCATGCACGAAGCCATTCTCACGGCCCAGAAAAAATACGGGGTCAAAGTTATTACCCCTGAAGAGATGCGCTGGGCACTAGAGAACATGAATATCACTGAGGAGCGGATCAAAGAAATGGGCGCCGAAGGCCTGATGCAGCCCATCAAAACCTCCTGCAAGGACCACGAGGGAGGCGGAATGATCTTTATCCAGCAGTGGGATGGCAGCAAGTGGATCAATACCGGGGACGTCATAGAACCCATGAAAGACTATGTCAGGAAAATGGTTGAAGAATCTGCTGCAAAATATGCCAAAGAGAAAGGGATCACCCCGAGAGATTGCTCAAAAGTGAAATGATCACAGTAACGCAATCGCCCCTTGTCCCCCGTTTCGCTCAGGGGGACGAGGGGAATTTTTCTGCAAACCCCTTTATCTCATGAATGGTCCCTTTCTCAGGGGAAAAAAGGATTTTAAGACGATGGAAAAGACTCCCTTACTGAAGGTAAATAACATCGAGGTCATCTACGAACATGTGATACTGGTGCTGAAGGGCGTATCCCTGGATGTGTATGAAGGGCAGATTGCCTCTCTTCTGGGTGCCAATGGTGCCGGTAAGAGCACGACCCTGAAAGCGATTTCCAATTTGGTCAAGGCAGAGCGGGGCGAAGTGACCAAAGGGACCGTGGAATTTGACGGGAGGCGTGTTGACAAGCTGTTTGCGCCTGCTCTGGTAAAAATGGGTGTCATCCAGATCATGGAGGGCAGACATACCTTTGAGCATTTGACCGTTGAAGATGATCTCCTCACGGGTGCCTACACAAGGGGGCGGGACAAAAAAGGGACCAAAGAGGCCCTGGACATGGTCTATAGATATTTTCCCCGTCTTAAGGAACGCCGCAGCGCCAAGACTGGATATATTTCGGGGGGGGAGATGCAGATGTGCGCCATTGGACGGGGTCTCATGGCAAAGCCCAGGATTATGCTCTTGGATGAACCCTCCATGGGACTGGCGCCCCTGCTTGTGGAGGAGATCTTTAACATCATCCGCCGCCTCAATCAGGAGGAAAAGGTGGGCATGCTCCTGGCCGAACAGAATGCGGCGATGGCCCTCGACTATGCGGAATACGGATACGTGATGGAGAACGGTCGGGTGGTCCTGGATGGGGACGCCGAAACCCTTAAGGACAATGCCGATGTTAAGGAGTTCTACCTGGGGCTGACGGCGGTGGGGAAGAAGAGTTACAGGGATGTCAAGCATTATCACCGCAGGAAACGCTGGCTAGCATAAGGTTAGGCTCCCCTATAGGGTTTGTTATAGTTTTTGTCAAAAGGTTGTCTACCGCCCACTTCTTGCCTTCATTCCTTTCAAAATTCTTCGTGCGATTGCCGGGGCCTTTCCGGGTTGAATATTTTTTCGGTTTACAGACGCATGTATCATTAGACGGGCCTCATCAAGGGAGATAAGCGTTTCACTTCCATAAAAGGCATACCGCCTTTTCTCATGGGAAGAAAAAGCCTTTTTCTCAACCCTCTTTTTGCAGTCGTTCTCCACAATCTGTGAAAGTGCCTTTATATGTATCTTATAAAAATTCTGTCTGACCTCCCGTATTGTATTTTCCAGCGCTTTTGGGAATTTGATTGTTAAAAGCCCGTTTGCAAAGATCCCGCCCATGGCATTGTATTCCTCGGTGAATACAGGAAAGAAAAACCTTTTCTCCACTCTTAAATAATTTTTCAGCTCTGAAACAAGATGATAACGAATTTCCGCCCCTTTGGGTCTGTCCCAGTCGTAAACAAATTTGTTATTGCGTGTGGCCATAAATACATCAATGTCTTCTATTTCAGAAATCTCTAAATTGATATTCAAGGCACTTCCGTAAAAAAAGGCAAAGACCACATCACGGCTCTTGGTTACCCGGTTCACAAATTCCCAAATCTCTTGGGAGTCATTGCTAAATTTTTTCAGCACACTGACGATAAAGCGTATTGTCTCCTCAGTTGTTTGTCCCCTGTCAACAAAAAACCTGTAATCCGGTTCTATGAATGTCAGCTTTGGGAAATCTGTACTCATGTTTTTGATCTTCTCTAAAAAAGCTTTGCTATAACAAGGATCCAGAATCCACCATCCAACATCACGTATCACGTATCGGGTGTTGCTGAGAGAAACTGGAAAATTGAAACTTGAAACTCGACCCTCAAGAACCCAAGATATCTCCAAATTTTGTAATACGCCAAACCCTTGCAATGAACCTGCATTGTTCCCGTATTTATTACTAGGGAGAGGATAAAATTGTTTGCACATTTAAATGTTACTTGTTCTAGTACATGCCATGAAGTCTTTTCTGCCGTGACTGTCGGAAGGGCTTCGTCATTTCATGGCGTTATGGAATGGGGGACCCCATGGCCCCGAGCGAATGCGAGGGGAACAGGGAGGGGGCAGGCATCACCCGTCCGTAACGCCTTGAAATGACCAGCCCGTGAGACCCGGAACATAAGAAAAGACTTTGTG
>Ga0272443_10001813_pt1 | contig 29308 bp, 22 predicted proteins | sample SSMAcet12_FD_193581 | JGI IMG/M metagenome (GOLD analysis project Ga0272443, IMG submission 193581) | Marine sediment archaeal communities from Little Sippewissett salt marsh, Falmouth, MA, United States - SSM-Acet-12 | ecosystem: Environmental > Aquatic > Marine > Wetlands > Sediment ... | reverse complement strand
AGCCATCGCGCATCATGATGATGTGGTTTGCCAGCGAAACTGCGGCATTGGGATCATGCGTTGTGATGATGAGCGTAGTTCCATTTTGATTGAGGATGCGGAGAAGATCAAGTACTTTGCTGCGGTTGTGCAGGTCGAGGTGGGTGGTTGGCTCATCGAGGAGAAGGACCTGGGGTTGTTGTGCCAGCGAGCGGGCGATCGTGACCAGTTGGCGTTCGCCGGAGCTCAGCGCAGTGATGACGCGATGACGAAGGGCGGTGAGCCCGGCTTGTTCAAGAGCCTGATGGACGATTTCTTCATCCTCGCGGGATGGTGTTGAAAGGGTGCCGAGGTGCGGTGCGCGGCCCATCATGACATATTCAGACACCGTGAAATTGAAGGCAATCCGTTCGCCTTGTGGAACGAGTCCAATCAAGCGGCTGAGGGTTGCCCGGGAGAAGCCACTGCTCGGTTTTCCTTCGAAATGAACATCCCCTTCCTGGGGGACCAACATTCCCAGCATAATCAACAGCAAGGTCGTCTTTCCCGACCCATTCGGCCCGAGGATGGCCGTAACCGAGCCGGATGGAACGTCCAGCGTGAGGTGATCGAGAACCGGTTTCCCACTGCCGTTGTACTGGAAGCGGATATCGCGCAGGGAGATGATCGGCAATGAGGTCATGTCGATTTTCCCGCTGCGTGATGGCTCGCGAAGATCAGCGCAAAAGCAAGGGCGCCAAGCAGCGAAGTGATGATCCCGAGGGGAATTTCTCCCGCTAAGATGGTGCGGGCGAGATCGTCGCACATGACAGCGAAGATCCCCCCGATCAGTGTAGACGCCGGAAGCGAGTATTGGGCGTCCGCGCCAAATAGGCGCCGTGCGATGTGGGGCACAATGAGACCCACCCAACTGACCAGGCCGGATACGGCAATAACAGCGGCTGTTGCAGCTACAGCAGCGACCAGGATGAGTACCCGTTCCCGACCCGGGGCGGCGCCCAGTGAGTACGCGCTCTCATCGTTCAACGTGAGAATATTGAGACGCCAGCGCATGGCAATCATCACAGCGAGCGCGATGAAGACGATGGGCGTCACGATGAGGACTTCGTCCCAGGTGATGGCGTACAGGCCTCCGAGCATCCAGAAGACAATGTCCGGTAGTTCCCGCAGGGGGTCTGCCAGGTATTTAATGACACCGACACCAGACGAGAACAGGGCGGACACGGCAATGCCGGCGAGGACAAGCCTGAGATGCCATCCTCCAAAGCGGATATTTCTGGCAAGCAGGAAGGACAGGATGAGACCAGCAAACGCAAAAGTGCCAGCCATAACCTGTACCATGAGAGGACTCCACCCGATGAGGAGAATGCTCAGTGCTGCTCCGAAGGCGGCGCCCTGTGAAACACCGAGGAAACCCGGACTGACGAGAGGGTTCCGGAAGAGCATCTGCATCACAAACCCTGCTGTCGAGAGGGCCATTCCCATCATGAACGCGACCAGCAAACGCGGCAGACGCAGGTAGAGAACGAGCCGCTGGGCGAGTGTGTCGTTAAAGAGAATGCGCGGCGGCATCAGAAATGGTTTGGGGTAACGGCCAATAAATAAAGAAAGCACCAGCAGGGCGATGGCGATCAGTCCAAACAGGGCGAGTCTACGAACCGTAGCGGAACGGGATGTTGTTTCGGACATTGTGGTAATGCTACCATATTCATCGGGTGCTTCGTACTGCTGTCTGGCATGGAATACACCGACAAGGCGCACCTCTCAGGTGCGCCCTGGATCGTTACTTGGTGTGGTCAGGAGATGTCCGGACGGGTTGTTTACCGTTATGGGATATCACCCGCAAGCATCGGGACGATAATCTCGTCGACCTCTTCGGTTTCAAGCCCGTACATCTCTTCAAAGAATGTGTACATCTCATCCATCATATCGATGTCGGCAAAGAGGTCTGGATGGAGGATCTTGGCCACCCAGGTTGTTCCCAGGATCCAGCGCGGATCCGGAAGGTCCCATCCTCGGAAGTCAGCCGGGAAGGCGTAAACCTGGCCTTCCTGCATCGCGCGTAGCGCCTGCCACTCCGGTGAGGCTTCCAGTTCGGCAACGAGTGCATCCGGATCGCCACGGAAAGCGATCACGAGCACGACATCCGGATCCCAGGCTGCAATTTGCTCGAAGGTGATCGTGGTCCAGCCGTTTCCGGACACCTCGTCCCAAACAGGTGTTCCGCCGGCGGTAAGCACCTCGAGCGTCTGCATCCAGGAGATGGGCGGCACGGTGAACGCCACATCTTCTCCGGAAGCGGTGCGCTGGATGACAAGGACGTCAGGACGGTCTTCTGCGGCGATGTCGGCGACACGGCTTTCAATCATCTCAATCCGGCTGCTGTAGAAATCGATGATGGCGGCTGCATGTTCAGGATTCCCGAAGAGAACGCCAATCTGTTCGATTTCGGCATAGAATTGCTCCGGTGTTTCAAGACTGGCGTAAAAGACATTGATGCCGATCTCTTCCATTGGAGCACCGAGGTTCTCCTGAAGATAGCTCTTCATCACCACGAGGTCGGGGTGGAGCGGCGCAATTTGCTCCGCAGCGGCACCTTCAGCGAGTTCAATGACATTGGCGAAACCCGGGCTGATGGCCGTCAGGAAATCACTGGTGTTGCCGCCGCGTGCTTCCCAGGCGAGGATGCGACCGTCGGCTTCGGGGAAGAGGTAAAGGGTGTGACCGAGAAGCCAATTGGCTTTGCCGGTGATGACAATGTTTTGTGGGGTTTCTTCAAAGATCAGCTCGCGACCAAGCGCATCCAATACGATAATCTCTTCCACATCTGCGGATGGGGAAGTTTCATCTTCAGACGCGGCGGCTGGTTCAACAGGATCGGCGACCGGCGCTTCCACGGCCGGCGCGCTGCAGGCTGCAAGAAGGGCCGCGACGAGGAGCACCTGGAGCGTTGAATGACGATGGGGACGCATGTTCTTCTCCTTGGGTAATGTATTGCTTGTAGTGTAACAACTATACAGTGGAAAGTCGAACTGTCAAAGCGCACTGTCGCTCGGGATGCATGTCATGATGGTTGGCCAACCCGGCAAGGTCTCGCTTGCGGAGAACGGGCTTCAGCACGAGAATCGGGTTGGCAACATTGACGGATATGATATCAAGAATCGCAAAACTTGCCGATTTCTTGATGGGAACGTGATTGCTTATGACGACGACCATTCTGATCGGGCCGCCCAGGTCGGGAAAGACAACCCGCTGCTTGAAGCAGCTTCGGACGCATCCACCACTTTCAGAAACGTGGGTGATTGTCCCTGATCGCATCCAATCACGGTTTGCCGTCAACAGGTTAGGGGCCCTTGGCGGTGCGCTTGGTGCACGGGTGGGAACGTTCTCTGACTACTATCATGCCGCGCTGAGGAAGAGCCAGGATGCCCCCGCTTTGTTGACGGAAATTGATGTTTACAGGATGCTGCGCGGGATCATCGAAGAAGCCCTTGAAGCAAAGCAGCTTACGCAATCCGCGGCCATTGCGAAGAAGTCAGGATTCGTGCGCATGTTGCGGGGACACATCGCCGAATTGCTTGAAGCGAAGATCTCTCCCGAGATGTACCGGGCTGCACTTGAGGATGGAAGCAGAGTGTTGCTGGTTGAGATGGCAACTCTCTATGCGGCGTATCAGGAAGCGAAGCGGGTACATCGACGGGTTGACGAACAGGATCTCGGCTGGCTTGCGTATGCGAAACTCCGGGAGCGAGCCGGAGAGCCAGGCCCTGCTTGTGTCGTGGTGGACGGATTTGATTCATTTACGGGGCTTCAACTCGCTATCCTGAAGGAGTGGGATGACTGCGCAGGCGAGTTGTTGATCACGCTTCCCGGCGATGATGCGATGCAGCGCCCGATCTTCCGGCGTTTTCGACCGGCAAGGGACAACCTCTTCAAGAAGATGCCGGATGCGCAGGTGCACATCCTCGCGGCGGCTGATGATCACACCCTTGCATCTGCCTTTAATAGTCATCTGTTCGAACCCGAACCCATCCGTCAAGGACCGGTGGGCGTTACGCTCCTCGAAGTTCGTTCTCCATATCACGAAGCGCGTGAGGCGTTGCGTTGGCTGAAGGCACGCATTCTCCGGGATGGCGTGTCGCCGGGCGACTGCGCACTGGTCGTTCCTGATTTGCACCGCTACCAGGATGATGTTGCTTCTGCAGCCAGAGAATTCGGTATTCCAATCCGGCAGGAAACCCCGCGTCCATTGATATCATCCCCTGTGGTCGCAACGGTGCTGTCGTTGCTTTCTCTGCCGCTGGGATATTGGCCACGTAGAGAACTGCTGGATATCCTCTCGTCTCCGTTTCTGGATGTCAGTGGCGATGGAATTCGACCAGAAGATATCCCGGCTCTGGAATTGGTCTCGTTGTATGGTCAGATCCTTGAAGGGTTGCAGGACTGGCACGAAAACCTTCACATCCTCGCACAGATGGACGAGCCACCCAGGAATGATCTGGAGGGCATGAGGCTCCCCGCAGGTGAAGACGCGAGACGTCTGGAGCAGGCTCTGTCGTCCATTGCTGCGCGGTTTTCATCCCTTTCCGGACGGAAAACGGCTGCAGAATGGGTGACATGGTTTGAAGGTGTTCTCGATTCGCTTCGCTTTGTTGACTGCCTTCATACCCCTGATGAACTTGCTGCCTGGCATGGTGTCCGGCAGGCACTTGCGGAGATGACTCATGACCTGCCGGGCATTGAGTCGAGCTATGACTATGAACGTTTTGTCGAGGAACTTCAACGGGCGCTTGCGGCTGTTCACTGGCGTCGATCGTATTCTCATCAAGCCGTGTCGGTCTTGCAGCCCTCCCAGGCGCGCGGGGGAAGGTATGAGGCGCTGGCCGTGCTGGGACTTTCGGAAGGACTTCTTCCGGCTGTAGAGCGCGAGGACCCATTCTTGCCGGATGACCTGCGCGATCGTATCGGCCTGGAGTCACGTCTGGGGCAGGAGCAGCGCGGATTGTTCTTCCAGGTGGCGACCAGGGCTGATCGGTATCTCCTGTGTATGCGGCCCTACCTCAGTGATGTTGGCGCACCGTGGGAGGCTTCGCCCTACTGGCAGGCATGCAAGCCATTTGCGGCGTACGGCGTAGAGCGTGTTGCTGCAGAAGCCCCGCGCCCTCTTTGTGAGGCAGCATCACAACATGAAGTGCTGCTCTGGTCCGCGCGAAAGGGAACGCTCTGGGAACCCGCTGAGGAGACGATGTCCCAGCGGTGGGACTTGCTGCGGCATGCGCAGAACATCCTCGAACAACGCTCCAGCACGGATGAGCGGACTCCCTATGACGGGCATGTTCCAGGATTGCGCGATGTGTTGATGAGGCGCTATTGCACCGGACATGTCTGGAGCGCAAGCAGATTGGAACGGTACGGAACGTGTCCATTCATGTTCTTTGTTCAGGACGTATTGGGATTGGAGACTTTCGTCCCACCGGAGCCGGGCTATGATGCGCTTCAGCTTGGAAGCTTGCTGCATGAATTGCTGGAACGCAGCTTCCGAGAGACGGCGGAACCCGAACATGCAGACGAGGTTGTGGCAACACTTCACAGGGTGGCGGGAGAGGTGTTCGATCGTGCTCCAGCTCGGTATGGGTTCAAGCCTACCGCCCTGTGGGAGATTGAGCAGAACCAGTGGCTTGCGGTGCTGGAGGAGACCATACGGGCATTGCAGAAGAAACAAGATGGATGGGTTCCGGTTGCATTTGAGCAGTCGTTCGGAGTTCACGGGCAGCCTCTTGAGGTGACACTGCGTCCTGAGAATGTACTTCTACGCGGAGTCGTCGACCGCATCGACAGGCATCCGGATGGCCGCCTGTGTATCATCGACTACAAGACCGGGTCCAGCGGTCTGGATACACGGGCGCTTGACGAGGGTCGCAAAATCCAGCTCCCCATCTATGCCATGGCGGCAAGGGGGATGGGTTACTCGGGAGACGTGACGGAGGGTTTCTACTGGATTGTTCCCTCTGCGAAGAGTGGTTCTCTGAAATTGAGCCGCTTCAAGTCTCGACGGCCGGATCTGGAAGAGGAGGGAATTGAAGGCGCCTTCAATGTAACGTTGATGCACCTGGAAGCGATGGTAGGCGGGATCCAAAATGGTGCCTTCTCCCCGGTTCCACCCGCAGATGGATGCCCCTCCTACTGTCCGGCTGCAGGATGGTGCTGGCACTATACCCCGGGGCGAGGAGCATAGCGATGAGTGAGAGGAGATCAGAGCTGAACCTTGCCCGGTTGTATCCTCTTTCCCCATCTCAGCGAATGGCGGCAGAGGAATTGAATTGTGATGTCATTGTGACGGCCGGAGCGGGCAGCGGGAAAACCCGTACACTGGTCGCACACTACCTCTACGCCCTGAGCCATGGTGCGACCCCTCGAAGCGCAGTAGCCATTACCTTCACTGAGAAGGCAGCTCTCGAAATGCGGAGCCGCGTACGGGCTGCAGTATCGCAACTCGCGGCAAGGGCTTCGGATCCCATTCAGCGAGCGCATTGGCGGGAACTTGAAGCCGGAATGGATGCCGCGCGAATTGGAACCATCCACAGTCTCTGTGCAGAAATCCTCCGCAGTCACCCTGCTGAAGCGGCGATTGATCCCCAATACAGTGTGCTGGAAGAAGGCATGGTGCAAGCCCTTAAGGCAAAGGTCGTGATCGACACCATTGCCTGGGCTGCGGATCAGAGGGACGTAGTCGACATCTTCCACACGTTTTCGACGAGAAGGCTGGCAGACATCCTTCTTGAGGCTCTGGAGAAGCGTCTCGACATCCTGCCGGCGCTATCCGGTAAAGGCTTCTTCTCGCCGCTAGCTTTTCTTGAGGAGACTTTGACCTCTTTTTTCAGAGAACAGCGTGTCAACGAAGCCCTGACAGCATTGCGAGATCTCAAGAGAAGCGACCGCCTTGAAGAAGATGCGGGAGAGGCGCTTGCAGAGCAAGTGCGCCGGCTGCTAGAGCGTGTGGATTCGATCCAGGAGGGATTGAAGGACGAGGATCTCTATCCTGCAGCGACTGCCGCCTATCTCCTGCGCCGGGAAGAGTTGAAACGCGGAGCAGGGCGAAAGGACAGCGAGGCGAAACGCTGCCTGGTGGAACTGCAAGCAGCCTACGACGAATTACTCAATCCGTGGCTTGGCGGACAGAAGAGCACGGATACACCTCCATCGGAAGCCATTGAGGTCACGTACCGGGAGAGTTATCCCATTCTGATCCAGGTCATCGCGCACGCGTTTCAGACGTATCGTGAGGCGTTGGACGCTCGCAGCGCTCTGGATTTTGATGACCTTGAACAGGGCGCCGTCGGCCTTCTAAAGAGAGAACCCATCCGTGCACACTGGCAGGAACGAGTTCAGGTGTTGATGGTTGATGAATTCCAGGATACGAACCGTCGCCAGCGGGACATCGTCGAGGCGCTCAATGGCGGACGGGGAATCTTGTTTGTTGTCGGCGATGCGCGTCAGAGCATCTACCGTTTTCGCGGAGCCGAGGTCGCCGTCTTCCGTTCCCTGCAGGCAGCCATTGAAGCGCGCGGTGGAAAAGCCTTTGAATTGAATGAATCCTATCGTCCTCACGCTTCGCTGTCCGGAGCATACGATGACTTTCTTGTCCGCATTATGGGTGATGAGACATCTGCGCTGGAAGAATACGACGTACCCTTCCGGGCTTTAGAGCCGCACAGGAAGGAACCGCGTAAAGCGGTTGAAGGTCCCTATCTGGAGATGGTCTGCGGCCGGGGAGAAACGGCGAAAGAAGGTAGAGCGCATTCTGCCCAGCGGCTTGCGGCACGCTTGCGTGAACTTCATGCCCGCGGGTCGATTCAGAACTGGGAAGACGTCGCATTGCTGTTCCGGGCATCCACAACGTTTGAGGTGTATGAAAACGCGTTTCAGGAAGCGGGCATACCCTTCGTCACCATTGCCGGAAGAGGTTTTTATCGTCGTCCGGAGATTCGCGATGTACTTAACGCTTTACATTTCCTGGCTGCGCCCTGGGATGCCCTTGCGTTGAGCGGCTGGCTGCGTTCGCCGGTCGTGGGCGTTCGTGATGACACCCTCATGATGCTGTCAGCAAGCGAAGGTGGCATCCTGCAAGTCCTTGACCGATGCCCTGATGACCTCCCGTCTGATGAGGTCGCCAGGTTGCGTGTCTTCCAGCAACGGGCTGCCACGTTATTGGGGATGGTCGATCGCGTGCCCGTGTCGGAACTCCTGGAGGAACTGCTGAATCAGTTCGATTTCCGCGCATCTGTGGCTGGGGCGAATGGTCGTATGCTGCGCAATCTTGAAAAATTGGTCCAGGATGCGCAGAGGAGCGGCTTGATCCGTGTGGGCGATTTTCTTCAGTACATCCAGACCCTGCGTGATGTGGGGGTGCGGGAAGGGGAAGCACCCGTTGAGGTCCACGGGGCGGTACAACTCATGACCGTTCATAAAGCCAAGGGGCTTGAGTTTCCCGTGGTTGTCCTTGCCGATGCATCGTACCGGCGGAGAGTTGTTAGCGGCGCGCTGTTTTCTGTACGTGGATCCGGGATCGCTGCCCGTCCAGACCGGATCGATGCCCCGCTTGTTTACCGCTTTGCCAGGAGCGAGGATGCAAAACGGGATGCTGCCGAGGACAAGCGTCTGCTTTATGTCGCTGCAACACGCGCCCGGGAGATGCTTATCCTTAATGGACATGTCAGTCAGCGACGCGGCAAGTTGTCCGTTTCTGGATGGCTGGGAGCGATTGTCGATGCGCTTGATCTCTCGATCGAGCAGCTTGTGGACGAGGATGAGCCTGCGGCAATCGAGACGCTTCCAGGCGGGGGCGAGGTCCGCATTGCGGGCAGGATGGAGGAAGCCGGAGTGCTTCCTGAAAGGGAGGGGGATGAGGAAGCCTGGCCAATCAGCGAGCATACCCCGTTGTTCCTGTCGCTCCTGCCGGATGCGGAGGGGGGCAGCGAAGAGGAAGAGGGACCTGAAGCAGAAGGGTTCACTCCTGACGAACGATATGCTCGGCAGTTGGGTATTTTGACCCATGCCGTACTCGAAGCCGGTGTTCAGTTGTCGAGCGAGGAACAGGCGGTGCGCTTGATGAAGGTCGCCGCGAATCAGCCATTCTGGAGCCCACAGGAACGATTGCGCGCACAGGATGAGGCGCTGGAGATGCTGGACCGGCTGCGCGAGGACGATCTCTGGCAGATCCTCCAGGACGCCGATGAGCGCTTCCATGAAGTGCCCTTCGTTGCGCCACACAGCAGCCTGTCGCAACGTGCAGGCAAGATCGACGTCCTCTATCGCATAGATAACCGCTGGTTTGTGCTCGATTTTAAAACAGATGCCATTCAGGAAGATGAGCAACTCGAACAACACATCGCACAGCACAGGCATCAACTCCTCCGGTACGCTCATGCGATTGAGGCCCATCTCGGCATCCGACCGGCGATGCAGATTTGTTTTCTGAACGCCATGGGGCAGTGTAAGCTGGTGAATCTCGGCATGGACCGGACCTGAACCTCCCCGCCGAATCATCATCTCCTCGAGGCAATGGCGATGCAGCGAGACCAGTCAGGTGAAACAGAAGGACACCCAACAAGGGGAAAAACTGCCCGGAATCGTTTACGGCGTCTGGACCTCTATTTGACCGTGTTTGAACGCACACTGCTGACGCGCGGGGATGAACCCTTCCATCAAGCGTTGTTTGTTGATCTTGGCTACGGGGCGTTGCCTTTCACGACGCTGGAGAGTGCGTCAAGACTGCGGCGAGTGAATCCACAGTTGAAGGTGCTCGGGGTGGAAATTGATCCCGACCGTGTCGAGCGGGCGAAGGCGTATGCGAACGAATTCGTGAATTTCCGCTGTGGAGGTTTCCAGCTCCCCCTCTATTCTGGAACGCCGAAGCGAGAGCACGTGCGTTTGATCCGCGCGATGAATGTCCTGCGGCAGTATGATGAGGCTGATGTCGTCCCCGCCTATCGCGCGATGGGTAGAAGCCTTCTGCCAGGAGGACTGCTCGTTGAAGGCACGTCCAATCCCAGCGGAAGAGTTTGGGTGGTCAACCTGCTGCGGCGCGACGAACACCAACCACGGCTGGTACTTGAAGCCATTCTATTCGGGACGAATTTCCGTGACGGATTCAATCCGGAAATGTTCCAGCCCGTTCTGCCAAAACGATTCATCCATCGCATGGTTTCGGGTGAGCCCATCCATTCTTTCTTCGAGCAGTGGAAGACAGCATGGCGGAAGACGATGTCGATGCGGGTCTTCGGCCCTCGTCAGTGGTATATCGCTGCAGCGAAAGCACTGCATTTGAAGAACCCTGACGTGGACATCCAGCCCAAGCTCCTTAAGTGGGGGATGCTGCGAGTTCATACCAGCGCCGGGATGGACCCCATACCGCTAGATATCGACGAGGTTTGCCTCGACCCATGATCGATATTCCCTCGCAAGCCGCACTGTAGTCGGTCCTGGTTTCCCCGAACCTATCACAATGTCATCGATGCGGACGATGGGCAACACTTCCCGGCTGCTGCTTGTTATAAATGCTTCATCCAGGTTGTGGATGGAACGGACATGAATGAGGTCATGGGAGACGGGGATGTGATGGCGTGCCAGAGACAGGACAATCTGTCGAGTGATGCCATGCAGAACTTCCTCCTCCGCTGTGTGGAGGCGTCCCTGCAAGACGACATAGATGTTGCTGCTCAAACCCTCTTTTAGATGGCCATCTTCTGTGAGGATGATGCCTTCATAACAACCTGATGGAAGCGATTCGCGTATCGCTTTGCGCTGTGCAAGCCATGCGTTGAGCTTGGCACGGGGTACGGGGCGGGAAATGAAGCATGTGGCAGCGGAAACCCCTTCGCGTCGCAGCACATCAGGAACGGGTTTCAGTGGCTCTGCAGCAAGGAGGACGGAACCCGGCTCACCGAAGGGAATAGTGATGCGGAAACGCGTTTCGGGATATCCGGTTTGATGAAGGAGAGAACGGAGCCCCGCGCGCAGACGCACACGATCCAATGTCAAGCTCAAACCGCTTAGCCCTGCAGACTCTTCCAGGCGGTCGATGTGGGCTTTGAGTCCGATCGCGCGAATCCGGCTATACGTGCGGGCAACAGTATAGACACCTTCCGGTTCGATGCCGGCAAGCTCGGAGAAGGAGTCGACAGGATACGTATCCTGTCGTGTGGTGCCGTCGGGATTGAGGATGAGATAGGGAATGGGCATGATGATTGGTATTTCTCTTTATATGGTGCGGACGCAAACGCGATCTTCGCGAGTGGCGATTACCAGGGTAAGATCAATTTCCGATGCTTTCGTGCGTTGACGACATGCGTTCGTCGGCAATGTTTATCATGCTTGATGATCCATTTTTAGGCAAGCGATGACATGCTATGATCACTGCAATTGAGAGGTGATAGCACATGGATGAGAAGAAGGATATTCAGCTCCAGTTGATTACAAAAGAGAACGTATGGGATATCCTGCGATTGAAGGTGGACGAAGAGCAGAAGAAGTTCGTTGCTTCCAATGCCGTTTCCCTGGCGGAAGCGCTTGTTGAAAACCGGGCATGGTATCGAGCTATCTATGCAGGGGATGAACCGGTGGGATTTGTGATGCTGCATATCGACGAGGAGAAGCCGGAGTATTCCTTGTGGCGCTTCATGATTGCGGGCGAGCATCAACGCAAGGGATATGGCAGGGCAGCAATGATGCAGATTATTGACTATGTCCGCACACTTCCGGGTGCACATGAGTTGCTGGTGAGTTACGTCCCTGGCGAGGGGAATCCATCGGCATTTTACGGTTCCCTGGGATTTGTTGAGACAGGCGAGATGGATGGTGATGAAGTTGTCATGCGTCTCGATATCCACCCTTAATCGTTTCCCAACTCGGTTAGAATCTATTTCGTGGTGCCGGAACATCCGGGCTCAAGGTGGAGTCTGGAAGGAGTTGACATGTTGGAGACGACGACACTTGGAAAGACAAACCTGGTGGTCACGCGTGTGGGGCTTGGTCTGGCAGCGCTCGGGAGACCAGGCTACATCAATCTTGGACACGCAAGGGATTTGAATGAGGACTACGCCATCGAGGCGATGCGGGAGCGTGCACACCGCGTGCTTGACGTCGCACACGATGCAGGAGTGCGCTACTATGATGTTGCGCGATCTTACGGAGAGGGTGAAGCCTTTCTGGGCTCGTGGCTGAGGGATCGCAGGATCCAGTCCGGCGCTATGTCGATTGGATCGAAGTGGGGTTATACCTACACGGCGGATTGGAAGATTAAAGCAGCACATCATGAGATCAAAGAGCACTCTTTATCGGTGCTCGATCGACAATGGGCTGAAACGAAGGAGAACCTCGGGAATCACCTTGATCTGTATCAAATTCACTCTGCCACATTTGAAAGTGGTGTGCTGGAGAACACAGCGGTGCTCTCACGGCTTGCGCAATTGAAGGCAGAAGGCACAGCGATTGGATTCACGGTCAGCGGGGACCGACAGGCCGATGTCATTGCGCGCGGGCTGGAGGTTTGTGTCGATGGTATCCCTTTGTTCGACACTGTCCAGGCCACCTGGAACATCCTGGAGACCTCGGCCAGCAACCCATTGCAGGCCGCTCGCGAGAAGGGCGTGGGGGTCATCATTAAGGAAGCGCTGGCGAATGGCAGGCTGACGTCTCGAAATTCCGATCCTTCCTTTGAGCCGAAGATGTCCGTGCTGCGTCAACAGGCAGAACGGCTTGAATGCACGGTTGATGCGTTCGCGCTTGCGGCTGTCCTGGCACAGTCATGGGTCGATGTTGCCCTCAGCGGGGCAGCGACGGTCGAGCATCTGGAGAGCAATGTCCGGGCTGCAAACGTGATATGGGACGATGAGGCAAACACGAGCATTGCGTCGCTGAAAGAAAGCCCGGAGGAGTACTGGGGCAAACGCAATCAGCTGGCATGGAACTAATGGGGTTGCGTGTTTAAACGGATAACAATCGGGAATTTGCATGCATGCCGCCCTCCCTGCAATCCTGACGGGAACACAATGGCACCAAATGACGTTAAACATGGCGTGGGCCAACGCTTCATTGTCTGGCCAACGGAAGATCATAATGCGGTAAAGCCGCAGGAGGAAACCATGTTTTCAAACTACCGAAAGATCATCGTTCCTATTCTTATCGCGATTCTCTCGCTGTCCATTGCTGGCTGCAGCACGGCTGGTGCGGGTTCTACCGACCAGTTGGCTACACTGGCTGTCGCCGGTTACGGCGATGCCAGCGGCGCGCCGGATATGGTGTCGATCCAGCTGGGCATTCAGGAAGTTAATGCTGATGTCGGCGAGGCGGTCCAATCTGTCAATGTTGTCACCGATGCCATCCGGAATGTCTTGCAGGAACTCGGCGTGGACGAAGCGGATGTGCAGACCACGAACTACAGCGTCTGGCCCGAGGAGAGGTACGATTCCGAGACCGGGATCCCGACCGGGGACCGTATCTATCGCGTAGAAAGTACACTCCGCATCACCTTGCGTGACGTCTCCCTCCTGGGAAACGTCATTGATCAAGGCTTGAATGCAGGGGCCAACAATGTGTATGGGATTTCGTTTGGCATGCAGGATCCATCCGGACTGCAAGCAGAGGCGCGAAGTGATGCATTGCTGGATGCGCGTGTGCGCGCGGAGCAGCTTGCCTCGGAACTGGGATTGGAGATCGTGGACGTCTTGCGAGTCTCGGAAGGCGTATCGAGCAGCGGTTATGCCGGCAGCGTTCTTGAGACCGCAGCAGGCATCGGTGGAGGTGGCGCATCAATCAGCAGTGGCGAACTCCAGGTGAGCGTACACGTGGAGGTTACCTACATCGTACGCTAATCCAAATGAACCGAAACTCAGGGAGCCGGCTGGTTGAGCCGGCTCCCTTTTGCATAGCATCAAGGCTCATGGTATGGCAGAATCACGCATCCGGAGAAAGGAAATGCTGTGATCCACGTTCATACCATCAGGATGGGGATGGCAAACGGCTACCTGATAGAGGGATCTGATGGGATGATCCTGGTGGACAGCGGATCACCGGGTCGCGAAGCGGCACTATATTCCATCTTCGACCGTCTTGGGAGAGACGACCTCAAACTGATTGTGATTACCCACGCGCATCTCGACCACTTCGGTAGTGCGGCTGCGATTCGTCGGAGAACTGGTGCACCCATTGCCATCGGGGTGCTGGATGCAGAAGCGATGGCGATGGGGAGGACGGATCTCAACCGGGTACGGGGACGCGGGGTGGTCGGTAAGGCATTGCTCCCGATTGCGGAGCGGATCCTGAAGCCCAAACCGACGTCAGCAGATATCCATCTGGACGACGGGGAACGCTTCGAACAAGCCGGAATGACAATTGACGTCGTACACACCCCCGGCCACACCGTCGGGTCGATCTCATTGATGATCGATGAGGCTCATGCCTTCGTTGGAGACCTTCTATCCACTACCCTTTCCCCGCACATCCAGCGTCTGTATGCCTCTGATTGGAATCAGATCCTTCCCAGTCTTGAGCGTGTCCGCGAGCGACAACCTGACATCCTCTACCCGGGACATGGCCGTGCGCCCCTCGGGAAGCAGGCGTTTTGCCTATTGCTTGACCATGCCACAGATTGAATGCCACACATTCAAGGGGTTTGGGGGCTGCAATAGCACCGATCGGAGGGTCTCATTGTACAATCACAGCGGTTTCACCGAGGAGGGCACATGCTGAAAAGACTTCTCCAGTCCAGCCGCAGCTATCGTCGCTTCGATGGCAGCCACAGGCTGGAGGAAGCGACATTGCGGGAACTTGTCGACTTGACTCGGTTGATTCCCTCTGCCGCCAACCGCCAGCCGCTGAAGTACGTCCTTTCCGCCGATCCCGAGACCAATGCCATCATCTTCCCTTGCCTTGCCTGGGCAGGATACCTGCGAGATTGGGATGGGCCCGAAGAGCATGAGCAGCCAACGGGATACATTCTCCTTCTCCTCGATCACCGCATCAGCACGAACCCACACTGCGATCATGGTATTGCTGCCCAGACCATCATGCTTGGAGCAGCCGAGAAAGGGCTGGGTGGCTGCATCATTGCATCGATCCAGCGCGAGAGGCTGCAGCGCGAGTTGGACATTCCTCAGAACTACGAGATACTGCTGGCGCTGGCGCTGGGCAAACCAGCCGAACGTGTTGTTCTCCAGGATGTCGAATCCGATGGTGACATTCGCTATTGGCGTGATGACGAAGATGTCCACCATGTTCCCAAACGGAAGCTGGAGGACATCCTTATCCAGACCAACGATGAGAAGGGAGGTTCGGGATGAAGATCGTTGTCCTTGGTGTCGGACTTGTCGGGCGAGTGATGGTGCTTGATCTCGCGCAGGAACCCTCCTTTTCCATTCGCGCGGTCGACGAGCGGGAAGAACCTCTAAGGAACCTTCCTCCTGTTGTTGAGACCATGCGGGCCGATTTGCGGGATCCGGATGACGTGGCGCAGGTGCTCCACGGTGTGGAGTTTGCCGTCTGTGCCGTCCCGGGATTCATGGGATATGCATTGCTGAAGCGTGTCATCGAAGCCCGCATCCCGGCGGTTGATATTTCCTTCTTCCCGGAGGATCCCTTCGAACTGAATGCGCTCGCGCTCTCCTCAGAAGTGGCTGCGATTGTGGACTGTGGGGTTGCGCCTGGTCTTTGCAACATCCTTGCGGCTGAAGCTGCGCGGCAGATGGACTCGGTCGAGGCGTATCGCTGCTTTGTTGGTGGACTGCCGCGGGTCCGGCGTTGGCCCTTCGAATATGCGGCAGTTTTCTCGCCGACAGATGTACTGGAAGAATACACACGGCCTGCGCGCATCGTGGAAAACAGCAATGTGGTGATTGTGCCGGCATTGTCCGGACGGGAACAGATTGACTTGCCGGGCATTGGTACATTGGAGGCGTTCAATACAGACGGCCTTCGGACGATGTTGAAGACTTTTCCGGCAAGGAACATGGTGGAAAAGACGCTTCGATATCCTGGCCACGCTGATTTGATGCACGTGTTCCGCGAAGCGGGATTTCTCGATAAGGAGCCCGTGCAGGTCGGCGGAGTTCATGTCAGGCCTTTTGACCTTGCCGCTGAACTGCTGCGCCGGCATTGGGCGATGCGACCCGGCGACGAGGATCTCACCGTGATGCGTGTGGAGGTCGATGGCCTCAAGGATGGCCGTTGGATGGGCTATCGATACGATCTGCTCGATCGGTTTGATCCTCAAACAGGAACGACAGCCATGGCGCGAACGACGGGTTACACGGCAACGATTGTGGTAAGGATGGCCGCGGAAGGACTGTTCCCCCGGCCAGGGATCCTTCCGCCCGAAAATCTCGTTCAATATGATGGTTTCTACCGTCGATTGATGGAGGGGTATCGGGAGCGAGGGATTACCCTTAAAGGGAAGGTTCTCGACGAACCAGACGGCGCCTGAACCTGCAACTTTTATCAACCCTCTGCGTATAGCTTGATAGAATGCCCGATGGTGCTCCAGCACGGACACTGTCTGCACGCATGCGGATGCGACAATGTCTATCCGCCGGAATAATCTTGAATAAGGAGAAATGCAATGAATACGAAACGAACCATGTGGGTAACCAGGCTGCTATTGTTGGTTCTTGTTGCAGCGCTTTCACTTGGTGTGACGGGGACTGCCTATGCCTCGGATATCCGAGAAGGAGATGTCGTCATCATCAGTGAGGACGAAGTCATCGATGACGACCTTATCATCGGGGCCCAGCGTGTTGAGGTCTACGGAACCATCACGGGCGATGCGGTCCTGATGGGGCAGACGGTTATCATGAATGGCACCGTTGAAGGCAGCCTCGCCATCGGCGCACAGGTTGTGGAAATGAACGGAACCGTGGACGGCAGCATGTACATTGGTGCCCAGCAGGTTGAAATTGGCGAGGAAGCGGTTGTGGGCCGCAACTTTTACTTTGGCGGCTTGAGTGTCGATCTGCAGCGCGGATCATCCATCAGCCGCAGCGTATATCTGGCGGGCTATCAGGCAGGGTTGAACGGTGACATCACCGATGATGCCTATGTCGGCCTGGGAAGCCTGCTGGTCAGTGGATCAATCGGCGGCAATTTACTGGGCACGGTCACAGTCGATGAGACAGACGATGGTGAATGGGTGGCTTTCTTCCCCGGTGCGGTTCCGCTGCAGCAAGCGGGGGTACGCATTGCAGATGATGCCGTCATTATCGGCGAGAATCTCCTCAAACTGGAAGAGGTCGAGGCCAATGTTCCCAGCCCCGGTGCGATTGCTACCGAAGTGCGTGTGGAGACAGAACGGGCTGCACGATCTGTTGTCGTCAACCGTGTTCGTCAGCGGGTAGGCGATTTTATCGGATTGCTCCTTGTGGGCATGCTTTTCCTTGCGCTCCTCCCGGGGAGCATCAAGCGGATGCGGGGCTATGTTGAATCCAGGCCCCTTCCGAGCCTGGGTTGGGGATTGCTCATCATCGTGTTGTTCTTCGTGCTGCTTCCTGCTGTGATCGGGCTGATTATCCTGGCGGCGATCGTCGGTGGAGTGGTGAGCTTCGGGACGCTGGTGCCGGAAATCCTGGGCCTTGGCGGAGCTGCACTCTTCACAGCAGGGACGATCTTCTCCTTCATCATGTCGGTTGTTTCCAAGATTGTGGTCGCCTACCTCATCGGCCGCCTTATCCTGGTCAAGATGGGCCAGAAGGTGGAGACGTTCTGGATGAAAACCGGCGCGCTGGCGCTGGGCCTGGTTCTCTATGAACTGGTCAGGGCCATCCCCTTCGGGTTGGGCTGGATTGTCGGAATGGTGATTACGTGGATCGGTGTTGGCGCGGCATTCTTCCTGGTGAAAGACCTTCTTTCTCGCAAGAGTACAGCCGAAGAGCCGGCAGAAGTCGAAGCGTAACGGCAGCAGAGACAGGGTACGTGAAACGCCCGGTCATCGTGACCGGGCGTTTTGATTTGATGTGGAAGACAGTCAGGCCTGGTGCGCTTTGATGAGGTCCACGACATCCGGGAAGTCGATTCCGAGATTCTTCACGGTCTCCAGGGTGGGAATACCCCTGCTGTCCCAGCCGCGTCGGGCATAGACCGCGTCGATGAGCTTCTCATAGCGGTCTTCCCGGTATGCGCGCATCCGGGCGACTTTCTCCTCGGTCGTCATAGCTGCCGGATCTACTCCCACGTCTTCGCGCAGTTGTGTATCGTACCGATCCTGGCGGGACTCGTATTCTTCAACAGTGACAGGTCCCATGGCGCGGTATGGCGGGTAATCATGTTCGCGTGTGCCAAAGCCCACACGCAGGTTGAACACCCGCTGGAAGTTATACACTCTTTCGGACTGCAGGATGAGATCCGCCGGTGTAACGGGCGTGCCTGTAAGACCTTCGAAGAGCCAGGTGTAGTTTTCGACGTGCTGAGGCACTTTCGCCGGTTCGTCAGTCTTGTCGTTGTCTTCGGGCAGGATGTCATTCCATGGCAGCTTGCACAGGCCGTGTAGACTGAACCAGGTGCGCCACATCGGGAAGTAATGGAGGGCTTCCGCCTTGTCTTCAAACGAGGGCAGCTGGTTGTTGACCTGATCCATGAAAATCAGCCATGCTTCATCATGCTGGGCGCCTTTGAGCGTCATACAATAGCCGCCCTGCTGGGCGAGCGATTCCTTGGTGACGTACTCGGAGAACTCCATCCCCTTGTTCTCCATGCCGATGTCCTGCAAATAGGCCGGATCGGCGCCGAACTGCTCAGCGAAGTGAGCTTTCATCTTCCGCACGCCCTGCCCGACCAGGAGCCCAAAACCCTCTCCCTTCGCCATTTGATGCAGCAGTTCCAGGGCGGCCTCGGCGTTTCCCCAGTTCAGTTCAAGGCCGCCGGTGTGTTCCTTGTTGAGGACACCCGCCTCGTAACATTCCATGACAAACGCGATGGAGACGGCCAGGCTGATGGTGTCGATCCCGTAGGTGTCGGCATAGAAGTTGAGCTCAATGATGGCGAGCGGATCAAACACGCCGATATTGGAGCCCAGCCCGGCGACGGTCTCATACTCGGGTCCATCGACCAGGACCGGTTCGCCCACGTATGGCCCTGTGCGAAGATGAAAATGATCAACCGCATGTGCACAGGACATGGTGCAGCCCACCCAACAGCCATCCACCATGCCCTGTGTGAATGTGGACTTCCATACCGAAGAGTCGATTTTCGGGGATTCTGGGTGAGCGCCAAAGCGGTAGTTGTGCACGGGAAGCAGGTCAAAGTGATCCATGATCTCGACCAGGTAGGGGGTGCCGATCTTGCGCATTTGATTCTGGCTGTCATCAAAGTCGGTAATTTCCTTGTTGATTCGTTTGCCGGCTTTCCGGATGAGCGACATGTCGGCTGGATTGTTGCTGTCGCCTTTGAGGTTGCTGTAGCGTACGACAACCCCCTTGATGCGCTTGTCCCGGAACACCCGCCCTGTGCCGCCGCGTCCGGCCTGTTTGAAGCGCGTCTTCTGACGCTTGAGGTCGAACCAACTGAAGTTGAGACTGGCGTAGCGAATATGATCGGCAGCCTGTCCGGATGTGATGACGGAGATGCTGCGGCGGTCGTTTTCGTCACGGGCGTACATGCTGGTGAGATGCTCGGCGAGAAGATGTGAATCGAGCTGTTCCAGCGGTGCTTCTTCGATGGTCACGTTACCATCCATGCCGTCGATCACAATGATGACGTCCTTTTCGGCTTTGCCGTGGATGGCAACGGCATCGAAACCGGAGAACTTGAGATAGGGGCCGAAGTAGCCGCCGACATTGCTGTCGACGACGGATTCCGTCAGTGGTGAAAGGGTGACGACCGTGGATTTCCCGGAGCCCGGATAGGCTGTGATGCCCCCGATCGGGCCGCCGGCAATCACAAGCGCATTCTCGGGATCGTCCCAGCGGGTGTCATCGGTGACGGCGTTCCACAGCAGGCGAAGGGCAAAGCCGCGTCCGCCGGTGAAGATATCCTTCATCTCCTGCGTCACCGGCTGCTCGCTGATGGTGTTTGTGGTTAGATCAATGTGAAGTGTGCGGTTGGCATACCCCCGCTCGACCGGCTGTCTCTCATAGGTGTGTTCGGCCAGCAGGCGATGTGCTGCCTTGAGTTCCTCCACCATTGACATCTGTGCCATAGTGACCTCCATGATTATGGATGTGGATACAACTTGTCCTGAAAGGTATTCTACAACGACTGGCGACGCCTCACATCCTCTTCGCGATGGAGAAATGTCCTGTCCTTGCTCTGGGGATGTTCGTGTGAGGAGCGCCTAAGCTGTTCAGTGAATCAACCGTCAATCGTCAACATACCCGCAAAGCGCCAGCGCGCCTGGACCCGTGTTGACGCCCAGAACCGGCCCCGTGCAGTTGATGACTACTTCGGCGGGCTGGTATTCTTTGCGGACACGATCAGCGAGTTCCTCGGCTTCATTGGGTGCATTGCCATGCAGAACAGCAATGCGAAGGGTTTTTCCGGCAGCATCGCCAAGCTTCTCGAAGAAGCCTTTATAGAAAACCTCAACAGCGCGACTAAAGGTCCTGATTTTTTTATACCCCTCGACCAAGCCTGAACCATGGTCGATATAGATAATGGGTTTGATGTTGAGGATGTTGCCAAAAAAGTGCGTCGCATTTCCGATGCGGCCACCCTTGTGAAGGTATTCGATGGAATGCATGCAGACGAACTGGACCAGGCGTTGGCGGGTCTTTTCAGCGGCGGCGAGCATGGCTTCCACCGTACCGATGGCTTCGCGTGCGCGGGCTGCCGCCAGAACCTGCCATCCGAGCGACATGGTCGGGCCCCGAGAATCCACGACGTGTACAGGAATGTCGATCCCCGAGGCACCTTGCATCGCCGCGTTGTAGGTTCCGCTCATGGCGCCGCTTACGGTCAGGACGACAATTTCATCCGCACCGTTCTCGCCGGCAACTTCATAGATGCCGCGGAAGGTCTCTGAAGAAGGGTGTGCCGTGGAGGGATATTCCGGATCCGTGACAAGCCGTTGATAAAAATCGACAGCGGAAAGGTCGATGTGGTCGCGGTATTCCTTTCCGTCCCAGATGACGTAGCAAGGAATGACGTTGATGTCATATTGCTGGACGAGTTTGTCGGGGATATCGCATGTACTGTCCGTCAATAAAGCAATACGGTGATTACCCATCTCTACTACTGCCTCCCGATTTCCACGCGGAAAATTGAGTTGCTGTAGTGTACCCCAAGCAAGCTGTTTTTGTTGTGAATACGTCTGGCTGTCAGCACATTAAGGTGGCTGACCACATCCTGCGTGGGGCTACGGTCTAGATGTGGGTCGTGATACCGACATTCTCTTCGGCGACGCCGGCGCCGAATTGCCCCCGGAAAATTTGATAATAAAGCAACTCCTCTTTTGAGCGGATGTCCACGTTGGTGATGGACTCGCGCTCCTTGGCGAACTCGTCGTTGGATATGACGTGTTCCGCATGATCCGCAATAAGAGATGCGGCACCAGCCCCTTGCCAGAACTTGGATTTCTTGCGCCAGATGACTTCATCTGGAAGGTGTTCGGACAATGCATGTCGGAGGGGCCATTTCTCAATGGGTTCGTCGCCGTAGATCTTCCAGCGTGCAGGTATGTTGAGCGAATGCTGAATGACGTCAGGACGGAGAAAGGGCAATTGTGCGCGCGTCTGATGGGCTGCCGCCGATCGATCAACACGCTGCAATGCAGTGTTATGCAACGATGCGATCGCTTCCTGCACGCTTAAGGTCAATTCAGTTTCATTCTCGATGTCGTTCTGATAGGCATATCCGGCGAATAACTCATCACCACCCTCGCCGGAGAGCACATAGGAAACATGCTCTGAAGCGAGAGATGCGACAAGATAGTTGGCGACTGCGCTGCGAACAAGCGGTGCGTCGAAGGATTCGAGATGGAATATGACGTCCTCAAGTACATCGAGTGCTTCATCCCGGGTGTAGATTCGCTCATGGTGGTCTGCGCCAAGATGGGCGGCAACCATGGTTGCATATGCAAGATCTGGCGCACCCTGTACGCCGGCTGAAAAGGTGTGCAGATGTGCACCCTGTGCCCGTGCGAGTGCAGCAATCACGCTTGAGTCCACCCCGCCGCTTAACCACACACCGGGCTCGATGCCGTCGATAAGACAGTCACCAACCGCGTTCGCCAGGGATTGCTTTACTTTCCTCGAGCTGCTTTCTGCATCTGACAACACCTCGTTTTCCGGAAGGTAGGGGAGGTAGGGGAACAAACCGCTGTCGGATAAGAGGTAGCTGCCAGGAGGGAATTCCAGGATGCGATCAACGTAGGGTGCAAGCGCCTTCATTTCGGAAGCAAACAACAGGTTTTCCCCGCGGAATCCATAATACAGGGGACGGATTCCGAGTCGGTCGCGTGCTAACAAGAACGTATCGCCTTCAACGATGCCAAGTGCATATTCGCCCTGGAGGTCATTAAAGAGCGCAGGACCCCGTTGGCGATATTGTGTAAGAATCCACCGCCCCGCTCTGGTTGATGATTGTGCATCTGATGCGGCATATATCTCGCCGTCGAATACAATGGCTGAGCGCTGATCGGGGGAGATAAAAGGTCCGGGCTTTTCACCAATGGCTTCAATCCCGACGGCACCGAGAGAGGATGATTGCTGATTCAGGATGTCCATTTCTGACGTTCCGCGATGCATGATGTGCGCGAGGATGGACGAGATTGAGATTGATCGATGCTTGCCGATGATGCCGGCGATGCCACTCATAAATACTCCTTCATATTGGTGGAAAGAAGGCGCACGGATGGCTTATAGCCGATCCGTGCGTGAATAGACGAACATCACATGTAAGTATTCAGGAAACCTCGTTTTGTTCTGCGTCAAGAACTGCGCCAAGATGTGCAAAATCCCGTATGACTCCATTTGACTCTGCCTGGGGATTCTCCTCCTCCAGCACTGGTTGCATGTCGTCGGGTACCTGTCGCATGCTCAATTTCATGCGCTCCAGATCGGGTTCGATGTTTAGGACGCGAACAATCACTTCATCGCCTGACTTAAGAACATCGCCAGGCAGTGCGTTCCCGATCATGCCGATCTCGCTCTCGTGGATCAGCCCTTCGACACCATGCGGCAGTCGAACGAACGCACCAAATTGGCGAACGTTGGTCACTTTCCCTTCGACAATATCGCCGATGTGGTAATGCTGTCCAATTTGTTTCCACGGGCTTGGAAGAAGCGCTTTCCGGCTGAGGCTGATGCGTCCCCGATCAACATCAACACCCTTAACCAGAACCTCTATTTCATCGCCAACGGAAAGCACATCGCCCGGGGTGTGCACGTGATCCCAGCTGATTTCGGAGATATGGACAAGCCCATCCGCACCGCCGATATCGACGAAGGCACCAAATTCCACCAGATTAACCACGGTCCCGGTGAGAATGTCGCCAACGTGGAGGGACTCAATTCTTCGCTGGCGCGCTTCTGCTTCTGCAGCGATGCAGGAAAAAATGAGCCGGCGCCTTTGTCGATGAACTTCAATGATTTTCGCAGGTACTGTGGCGCCGATCTTTTCCTGTTTCAACGAGTCATATTCCTCTTTACTCAGGCGGCGATGGGCACGTGATAGCAAGGAATTGGGGATAAATCCCTGCAGATGGTGGTATTTAATTTCCAGGCCGCCACGGTTATAACCGATGACCTTTACCTCAATGACATCATCCTCGTCCATTTGCTTCTGTGCTGTTTTCCAATCTTCATACTGTTCTCCGCGCTTGATGGAAACGAGCAGCGGCTCATCTCCGCGCGGTGTGCGCATGATGTAGACAGGAACTTCCTCCCCAATGTCCAATGCGTCAAGTTTCTTCTCTGAGAGGCGCGCATATTCCTGCCGGGGCACAATGGCATCTCGTTTCGCGCCGATGTCGAGGATGATGGAGTCCTCTTCGATCTGCAGAATGACTCCTTCCCGTATTTGACCTCGTTTTGGTTTTTCCGGCTCATATTCCGCCAGAAAGGAATCGAGTGAGTCGGGCGGGGATGAAGTGGTAACCGTTTGTGATGGATTAAACATGGAATTCTAATAGTGCTCCTTTCATGTCAATTAAACTGGCTTGGCAACCTTTTCTGCACCTTTCTTCAACAGGGAATTGAGTTTCTTACGTGCTTCGCTAACCTTGATCCCGGCGCAGACAGACCACTCACGAAGAAGTCGTTTTGTCTGTGTGTCGTAAATGCGACGCTCGTGTTCGTTGAATGACTTTTCCTGTTTCCAGCCATGAAGATCTCGTATGACGCGGCATACCGAGGCAAGCCGACCGTCTTTGATGGCGTCTTCAAGCTCGTGTTTGCGTTGTTTGTAATTTCTAGATAGCGGGTTGGCGGGTGTCGATAGCTGCTTGAGCGCGGCGTTTAATTCTCGCTTGGACACCATCGGCCGGACCCGTTCAACGCTTTCCGTTTCAACCGGGATCCAATAGATGCTCTCGTTGTTCTTCACCCGGTAGTAGCGTTGCGTTTCACCGCCAATGCGTTTCTTCTCGATACGCTGAATATGTCCCAGTCCATAGTTCTTGTGGACCACCCAGTCTCCGGGGTCAAATACTTTTTCTGTCATATCTTGCTCCTGTCCGCGATGGTTCGGTATTCGTTTCGTTTTCAAGATTGACCAGTTGGCGTGCAACTCTGCACAGGTGCCGGATGTCATACGGCTTGTAAATGGTTTTTGTAGGATGGAAGCGCTGGTTCCAAATCGAGCTCATTCGTTCGCCGGCAATCACCAGAATGGGTGCGTTCTTTGCAGATGGCGGGCTCCGGAACTGTTCGATGAGTTGCTCATCCTGTCCGCCAGGATAATCCACAGACACGATGAGGAGATCGAACGTGCTGCGGGAAATGAGGTTGGCTGCCTCCTCCGCGTTAATGGCTGTGATGACATCAAGCCCGGCCAGTTGGAGGCTCAGCGCAAGTACCCGCCTCAGGGCTGCTTCATATTCGACAATGAGAACAACAGGATGTGTTGACGTTGTCATATCTCGTTTACTGCCCCACCTTTTTTGAATACATGTCTCTGGCGTGATGATATCGACACAGACCACCAGATTGGTTGGGCGACTTCTTGGCCGCGCGAATAGGCGAGGATGAACGCACCCCGGCACCATGTAAATACACTGTACCGCTGAGAAGTTAACAAGTTCTTATGTGCGAGGGATAATTCTTGCGAATGTCTTGCGGGCGCAATGTGTGAGTTGTGCCTTGCCGGGAGGAACTATTCCTGGAGAAAGATATAACCAACGCCCCAGCGTGTATGAATGTATGTGGGATTACGAGGATCTGCTTCTACTTTTTTCCTCAGACGGCTGATATGGACGAAGAGATCATGGCGTGAACCCCGCTCCGGCTCGGCGAGAGTTGCGTCGATCATTTGATCATACGTGAGCACGCGGCCGCGATTTCGAATGAGATGCTTGAGGATATCGAATTCTGTGTGTGTGAGGTGGATATGTTGGCCGTCCCGCCAGACGTCATGTGAGTTGAAGTCAACAAGCAAGCCGTCCGCCTGGAAGCGATCGTGTTTGCGTTCTGTGCTGTGATCCGAGCGTCGGCGGAGGAGGGCGCGCATGCGGGCGAATAACTCTCTCGATTCGAAAGGTTTCGAGATGTAGTCATCAGCACCGGTATCGAGCGCGAGAACCAGATCGGCTGCCGAAGTCTTCGATGTGACAAGCAGGATGGGGACATCTGACCAGCGACGCAATGTGCGGCACACCTGAAGTCCACTCATGCCTGGCAGCACCCAATCCAGGAGGATGATGTCAGGAGGTGAAGTCTGGGCAATATCGAGCGCGGTGGGGCCGTCGGGTGCGATGTCGACCGTATATCCTTCCTGCGTAAGAAGGGTGTGCAGCAGCGTTTGCTGGTCTGGCTCGTCCTCTATTACCAGGACGTGTTCATGCCGGGCGGCATCCGATTTATAAGCTGGCACAGGAACACTGGCTTCACCTGCATCGCGCTCCAGAAGCGGCTCTGGCATGAGGGGGAGCGTGAAGGAAAATGATGCCCCTGTCTTGCTACCCGGTAGTGGGCTGGTCACGCTGATGCGGCCACCATGCGCCTCGACGATTTTCCGCGCAATAAATAAGCCAAGCCCATATCCATTTTGATCACTGCTGTTACGAACATATTTATCGAAGATCAGCTTCTGCATTTCGGCGGGGATGCTGGGCCCATCGTTGGTGATGGCAATCCGCAGGTGGGTGCTTTCAAGATGGAAGGAAATGCGGATAGGGTCTTCTGGATTGCTGTAGCGGGCGGCGTTGTCAAGAAGATTGATAAAGACCTCTTCAATCCGCGCTGGATCCACGCGCAGGGACGGTAGCGAATCGGGAAGTTCGGTGATGACCCTGCGACCTTCCAGGCGAGCCGCTGCCCGGTCCAGCGCCTGGGAGAGCAGGGCTTCGGCTTCGATTGCTTCGGGGCGGAGACCCAGTTGACCGGCTTCGACCCGTGTCAGGGATAGGCTGAGATCGACCTGGCGAGTGAGGTCGTCGGTTGTGCGGTCCATGACCTCGAGAAACTCGAGAACCATGGCTTCGCTCCACTGGCGGTAGTTCGCCAGGAGCGCAGTGGTATGGCCTTTCAGTGTCGCCAGCGGGGTGCGGATATCGTGGGCGAGGATGGATAGCAGGTCAAGTTTCCATGCCAGCCGGTTTCGCGACATGGTGACATCCTGCAGCAGCCCGCCCCATCCAATGACGGAGCCGCTCTCGCCCCAGACTGGAAAGAAGGATACTTCCATGTTCTGGATGGTCGTGTGTCGGAAGCCGATATCGATTGTCGGACGTTCGGTTACAGTGGTGACAGCATGCTGGAGTGACTGTTGGATGACTTCGGGCTCCTGCGCGTGGGCGAGCAGAGATGAGAACAGTGAATCATAGGATTCGCCAAGCATGGTGTTCTGGTTAAGATCCAGCATGTTGCAGAGGGCATGATTTGCAATCACTACTCGTCCATCCTGATCGACCAGAAAAAGCCCGACGGAAAGACATTCGAGTAGAGCCGATAACTTGTCAAATTCATGACGGAGTCGATGCTGCAACCGCATCTGACCGGCGATGCTGGTCAGGGAGACGTCAAAGCAGGGTGTGCCACCGAGGTCGAAGGTCCTTCCTGAAAAGAGAACCGGGATGACATCGCCGTTTGTGTCACAAAGGTTGATCTCGCGCCGGCGAATGACAGGTCGATCGTGAAGTTCTGCCAGAATGTCTTCGGCGACATCCGGATTGGGAAATAGATCGACAAATGAGCGTTCTCCTCCCAGCAATCTTTCTCGTTCGAGTCCCAGCAGATTGAGGAAGGCGAGATTAACAAGGCGGCATGACCCTTCAAGCGTAAAGACAGCTGAAGGGCTCGGGCCCAACTCAAACAATTCGCGGTAGATACCGGCGTTGTCCATCAATCAAGATACCCCTTTCATTGCAGGATTTTAGCAAGATTTGATGTTGAGGTCAAAATGACAGCGGGAACGCAAGAAAGTGGCAAGAAGATGGCGCGGATGGAAAGGATTCTGTGAGGATGCTTTTCTAGGATGAGGTTAGTGCGACAGATCATTTATGTCAGGAGGCAACGTGGGGAAGAAAAAGAAATACAAATTGAAGACCCATAAAGCGACTGCGAAGCGCTTTCGGATTACGGGTAGCGGGAAAGTGATGCGCACGAAAGGTCAGCAAACGCACCTGCGACGGAACAAGTCGAAGAGGGCGAAGAGACAGATCAGTCGCATGCACGAACTTCAGAGTCGGAAGCTCCGAAAACGAATCAAGCGTCTTGCCCCGTATCTGAAGCGATAGAGGGAACACGGATACTGTGAGGGTCGTTAAGCTTGGGGGAGATGGAGAGAGTATGCCGAAAACGCAGAAGGACCGCGATCGGGATCGAAAACAGCGCCGGCAACGAAAACTGCGGAAATTGAAGCGACGTTTCCGGGTCTCTGAGAAAGCAGCAGATCGCCGTGAACTGCTGGGTAAAATTCATAAATTGCAGCCCTGGTTTGACCCGGAAGGCTGAATCGGCACCCCTGCACTTACGCTGGAAGAAGCATAAGAAGGACGTTACAATAAGGGTCTCGGGATTGGTTTAGCAATCCTGAGATTTCTATGTTTGTGGACGCGACAGGACATGCTGCGGATGGAAAACGGGTTCATCGTACAGCTCGGGCTGTTCTCGAATATGGTGCTCGCCGCGCTGAAGGTTGCTGTGGGGTTCCTGGGGCATAGCCCCGCACTGTTGGCTGAAGGCATCAACTCGACGGCGGATGTTGCGTACTACGTGCTGGTTTCTGTCTTCATGCGTATCGCCCGGAAGCCGCCGGATCATCGTCATCCACATGGGCATCGCCAACTGGAAAGCATCGGCATTGTCGTTGTTGGAGCTTTTGTGGTGACGACGGCAGTTTCGATTTTCTGGAATGCGATGTCCACAGTTGTCGATCTCGCCTTGAATCGCAGCACGTTTTTAGGGGCTTCACAAGCCGCCCTGTTTGTCGGCCTAGTAACGGTGATCGTAAAGGGGGGGCTGATGTTACTGACAAATCAGTCTTGGCGAACGTCCGGCAGCTCAATGGTGAAGACACTGGCGCGGGATCATCTCAATGATTTCTTTTCGGCAGGTGCGGCGACGCTTGGCATCTGGATGGGGCGGAGCGGGTACTTGTGGGTTGACCCGTTTGCAGGGGCGATCGTTGCGCTGGTGATTCTAAAGACGGGGATCGACATTCTGAAAGATGGCGCGTACGCGCTTATGGAAAGCTCCCCCAGCCGTGAGCAGCGCAAGCAGATCATTGAACTTGTTGAAAAGATACCCGGGATCGAAGCCATTCAATCCATGACGACACGTCAGTATGGGCCGTATCAAGCCCTCAATCTCACCATTGGCGTTGCTCCGAATTTGACCGTGCAGCAGGGGGATGATCTTGCCACAGAGGCGGAACATGCGCTGAAGGCTCAATGGGATCATCTGCGATTTATCCACATTCACTACCATCCCTTTGACAGGTATGCCCCAGAGGAGATTATCTAACCCTGAACGATGACTCTCGCATACTACAAAGAGAAAAGCCCACCGGATAGGCAAAGCCTGCGGTAGGCCTTCTCTTTTCTATTTATGTGAACCGTTACGGTGCGCACGCCTCGAACTCGGGGAGATGATTCTCAAGAGACGCCCGCTGGAGGTTGCTATAGACCCGGAGCAGATCCTCATGAATCGTATAGGCCATGAGGGTGTCGTACAGAGCCGCATCGGCGATCTCG